>Ga0247611_10010249_pt1 | contig 11048 bp, 6 predicted proteins | sample 177DNAGHGhighgp2_FD_192422 | JGI IMG/M metagenome (GOLD analysis project Ga0247611, IMG submission 192422) | Sheep rumen microbial communities from Palmerston North, Manawatu-Wanganui, New Zealand - 1770 DNA GHGhigh gp2 | ecosystem: Host-associated > Mammals > Digestive system > Stomach > Rumen ... | reverse complement strand
CCGAGAATACCCCAAGAATTAAAGTCAGTAGAAAAAGAAGTAGTGATTTTTTCATATTCTTAGTGAGATTTAATACTTTGCTGGTGCAAAGATAATGCAAGATAATGGATAATTCCGCATTATCACAACAATAAATCTCACTTGCCCACGATAAAGCGACGGATGGGAAGCATTCTCAAGACAATCACAAGCAACAGGCACACGGCGAATGCCAATGCGCCACTCACCAGGCTGTCCACTACCCAATGTGCCCTGCCCAACCACGAAGCGGTCATGGGCCACACCACTTGGCGCAACACAATCATCTGTGACAGATAGATGCCGAATGTGCACTTGCTCAACAGTGGCAGCCACAAGGCTGCATGAGGATGAGATTTAAGGTCATATTGCTTGGGGGAGAAGTGTTGCACGATGACAAACAACAGAGTTGCCATCGACACGTTATTGATGCTGATGTCGTTGGTCACAGCGTCGATGTGTTGCTGCCACGTGATGCCGAACTGTCCCTGCACCAGAAATTCCAGCATGGGCATCACCACGATGCCGAAGGCGAACAGCAAGGGCCACACCACACGATTGCCGCGTCCCAAGGTGGGCAGTCCGTAGTTGTGCAGATAATAGCCCAGGAGGACGTATCCATAATAATTGGCAAAGGCTCCGAACATGTTGTGGCTGTACTGTGACGCCTCGATGAACATGCCGTGCTGATAAGGGATGAACGATGACAGCACCCACAATGCCAGTACCACCTCAACGCCCCGCTTGCCGATGGCTGCGATGCACTTGCTCACTAAGGGCAGGGTCACATAGATGACCAGCAGCACATAGACATACCACAACAATCCCTCGACAGGATGAAACAGCACCGAGGTCAACAGCCTGGGCGTGAAATTGTGAAGCAGGAAGGCGTGTTCCAGCAGATAGACCACCGTCCACACGACTAAGGGAGGCAGCACCACGCGCAGGCGTCGCTTGACAAACCATCGACCCGCACCCTGCACAGGCAGCAACAAGGCGCCCGTGATCATGAAGAACAGGTTACAGTTCACCGCCACCAGCACGGTATAGACCGCACCAGCCAGCGACGGCGTGTTGTAATAGATATCATATTGACGGATGGGCGTGTGGATGAGGATGACCAGCAGACACGCCAGCACGCGCAGGATGTCCAGATAGGGAACGCGCCGCCGCAGTCTTGCCTCGCTCATCATGGCTGTGGAGATTTTGTTTCAATCAGTGCCACGGCATAGGCGGCAATGCCCTCTCCGCGCCCAGTGTAGCCTAATTTCTCGGTCGTGGTCGCCTTGATGGAGACTTGATCAAGTTGACAATTCATGCAGGCAGCAAGTTCCTGCTGCATGGCGGGGATGTGAGGGTTAATCTTGGGCTGCTCAGCACAGATGGTGATGTCACAATTACCCAAGCGGTAACCCTTATCGTCAAGCAACTGCATCACGTGGCGCAGCAGCAGTCGGCTGTCGATGCCCTTATAGCGGGGGTCGCTGTCTGGGAAATGGTAACCGATGTCACGCAGGGCGGCAGCACCCAGCAGGGCGTCGCACAGGGCGTGAATGGCCACGTCGGCATCGCTGTGTCCAAGCAATCCACGCTCCCAGGGAATATTGACACCGCCCAGCCAAAGGTCCCTTCCCTCGACCAGCCGGTGTACATCAAATCCCATACCCACGCGCATCATCGACCTTAATCTTTAATTTGTCCGTTTCAAGAACGATTACCCTTGCCAGTAATTACTTCTCACTCCTAACTCAAATCAGTTGCGGCCAAACAGGTCCTTGATGCCGTCCATATCGAAGGACAGCGTGAAGCGCAGCGTCTGGTCCAGAGGACTGTTCTGGGCGGTTGCAATCATGTAGCTGGCGTCAATCTTGATGACGTTGAGCGAGAAACCGGCACCCAGGCCGAAGTACTGACGGTTACCGGCATACTTGCTCTCGTAGTAGTAACCGCCGCGCAGGAAGAACTGCTGGTTATAGACATACTCGGCACCCAGCGAATAGGTGATGCGCTTGGCAAAGTTATCCTTGAAGCTGTCAAAGATTCCCGAGATCGAGGACTTGTCCTTCCACTCCTGCAACGCGTCATCGTAGGCCAGATTGTCATCATAATCGTTCAGTCGCGGCTTGGCGGGAACAAGCATACGGTTAGCATCAAAGGCTAACGTCAGGTTATTGTAATCGGCCAGCGGGAAGGTGAAAGCGGTACCCAACTTGATGTTGGCAGGCAGATAAGCAGGGTCATTACCCTTATTGTAGTTCACCTTGGAACCGATATTCGACAAGTTGAAACCCAGCGACCACTGGCACTCATTGCGGCCGATGACGGGGAACGTGGTATAATATCCCGAGATGTCGGCGGCAAATGCCGAAGCACTTGAAGACTCACCCGTATTCATCATGGAGCCATAGCCCAAGTCACTATAGACAAAACGCAGGGTCACACCCATTGAGAACTTCTCACTCAACTTGCGGCTATAGCCGGCATCAACTGCCATCTCAAACGGGTTAATCGTTGACATCACAGCACCATCGCCATCGGTTGCCATCACCTCACCCAGCGAGAAGTAGCGCAGCGAGGCACTGATGGCCTGGTTATCGTTGCCTCCCACCTTGTAGTAACCTGCCAAGTTAGCAAGATAGATGTCATTGACAATCTTGCGCAACCAGGGAGTGTAGGATAAGGAGACACCGGCACGACTGTAGGCAAACGCATACTTCGACGGGTTCCAGAACTGTGAGTTGGCATCGGCCTCGGTAGCGGCACCCAGGTCACCCATCGATGCGCCACGCGCGTCGGGCGTGATACTCAGTGAGGTCACACCAGTGGTGATGGGGTTGAACTCCGCATCCTTGATATCACCCTGAGCTACAACTGTCAGGGCGGTAGCCATCATGGCGATGGCAAGTATTGATTTGTACAGTTTCATTTCTTAAAATTGAAAAAATCGGTTTGTCTTCTACCTTATTAACTAAGAAACTGCCTTTTTATTGTATCGGCCCCTAAGTTTAGTGCGTGATACCCTCCAGCGACCCCATTTTCACGACTCAATCATGGAACACTCACCCCAGCCGTGAGCAGCAGGCTGATGATTGCGGTCACATCGCCGATGCTGATACCGCCACTGCCATTGACGTCGGCAGCAGCAAGGTCAATCAGTGAGGCGTCGCCACTCAGCAGATAGCTGATCAAGTCGGTCACGTCCTTGATCGAGAGGCGGCCGTCACCATTCACGTCGCCTGGGAGCACATTCAGGTATGGCAGATATTGGGCAGTGACGTCCTTCACCTGATATTTGTTGGTCTGGGTCGTCACCTCAAAGAATGCCGTCTCCCTCACACCTGTCACGTCCACCGTCTGGTGGCTGCTTGCCGTGCTACCGCCCTGATTGAACACCAAGTTAACATTGTACTGGCTGCCTGTAATCGTGAAGGTCTTGTAATAGAACTTCACGCCATTGACCACCTTAGTGTCGGTCACCACTGTGCCAGGCCAGTTGCCACACAGTTGCTGATTGTTGCTGTCCCAGCAATAATACACCACCTGCGACCAGTTATTGGGCGCAGCAGTAGGATCCTTGAGATAGACAGTGATTTCGTAAGGGTCATACTCCTCATTGACAACCGTATAGTAGCGAGTAATGACTCCACTCACGGTGCCGTTCTTCAACAGACCTGCTTTCAGGGTCAAGCACTTGTTGATGGTGACGCTGCCGCCAGTAGCAAGGACTGTGCCATGGGTAGCGGTGGGTTCGCTACCGTCAAGGGTATAGACAATCTGTGCATCCGAGGTCTGGCTGACGGCTGTCAAGATGACGTTGAACGGGTCCTGGCGCTTGCCGCTGGGAACGCTTGCCCAAGCGGTCTCGGTCGATTTGCTCAATGCCAGGCGATAGTTGGTACCGCTGGCCACCGTGATGTAACTTGTGGGGATTGAATAGGAGGTGCTGCCCATGGCAACGAGCAGCGTGCCACGTGTGCCCGTAGTGCGCTGGGCATAGTAATTCAAGGATGAATTATAAGCCTGCTGGGCTGTCGTGCTGGTGTTGGTGATGCCTGCCAGCTGGCGGGCATAGATCATCTGCTTGATGCTTTCCTTGTAGTCCTTCCAGTGCTTGAGGAAGACACACGGTGTGCCAGGCATGGCAAGCAGGTAGGCATTAGCGGCCTCCACATTCTGCCTGATGGGGTCCTGCGGATTATTCGCATCGCGATATTGCGTGTCGTGGTTCTCGACAAAGGTCACTGCATAGCGTTTGTAGCTGCTCTCCATATTCAGTCCCTTACCGCTGCCCGACAGGTTGGTCCACTGATTATTGTTGACCGCATCCCGGATGGTGTAGCGGAAGGGGAAATCAAATGCAGCACTCTGTATCACGCCACCAACCTTGGTACCGTCGATCCATGCCTTCACGGCACTCAGGTTTCCATCCCAATACTCTCCCACAGAGTAGGTGGGAACGGCATAGGCATTGTACATGCCCGTGTAGGTGGCAGAATAACCCTTGGTCATGTCGTAGCGGAATCCCGCGTAGTCCAGGTCGTTGAGCAGCATCTTCAAGTAGGCCTTGACACTGGTCTGGACATTGGTGCTCGAGTGGTCCAAGTCGCGCATGCCTCCCCAATCCTCACCCGTGTCGTTGTTGTTGCTCAGTGAGTAACCGTTCTGGGTAGCCCAATTCAAGGCGGCTCCGCCATCATCGTCACGACAGATGTCGGTGGACTTCAGCTGGTAGGTTACACCCTTATAAGTTTCGGCAGGGAAATCCACCCAGTTGGAAACATTCTTGCGGTGATTGATCACCACGTCGGCAATGGTGCCGATGCCCTTGGCCTTGAATGTGCCTATCATCGACTGTAGTTGAGCCTTGGAGCCAAAGGAACTGGTATAGTTGGTGAACCAGTACAACGGATCATAGCCCATCGAATTATAGCCACTGCAATAACCACTCTGTGGTATCCACACCAGACGAAAGAACTCTGCAAGCTCATCGGCCTGCGATTCCAGGTTGGTCCACTTGGTGTCACTATAGGAATCCCAATAGAAACCCTGCAACATCACGCCGCCATAATTGGCGGGCCATCCCTGCCCCAGCATGACTGCGGGCAGCAACGACATCAAAACAAATACTATTTTCTTCATAAGGCGAATGCTTGAAAACTTGGAAACATACTTGCGACAAAGATAATACTTTATTCCTAAACGACAAAAAATCCCCATAGGGTCTTTGGATGGACTACACACAAATTAACCCCGGCAACGTGTCAGGTTGTCGGGGTCATCATTATCAGGTTATTCTTGTTGACTTAATCTATCAGTTGCGGTTTCCGAGGATGCGCAGCAGGTGCAGGAACAGGTTGATGAAGTCAAGGTAAAGCCTGAGGGCGCCCATCGTGGCGACCTTGCTTACCATCGAGGAATCAGCCTCGGCACACATGCGCTTGATCAGCTGGGTGTCCCATGCCGTCAGACCCACAAAGATGACTACGCCTGCAATGCTGATGCACCAGTCCATCATCGAGTTGTGCATGAACAGGTTCACCAGGGAGCAGATGATGAGGCCAATCAGTGCCATGAAGAGGAAAGCGCCAAACTTGCTCAAGTCCTTCTTGGTCACATAGCCAGCTATCGTCATGGCGCCGAAGGTGCCTGCCGTGATGGCAAACGTCATGGCAATCGACGTACCCGTGTAGGCAAGGAAAATGGGAGTCAGTGCGACGCCATTCAACGCGCTATAGAGGTAGAACATGGCGGTTGCCGTGGCATTGCTCATCTTGTCGATGCGGGCACTCAGGTAGATGACCACACCTATCTCGACAGCGAACAGAATGAAGATTGTCGCATTGGAGCTGAACAGAATACCCATCAGAGTGGGGCTCATCAGCATCAAGAAGGAGCTGATAGCCGTCACCAGCAAACCCAGCGACATCTTACCATATACACGACGCATCACGCCAGAGATATAACGCTGCAACGCCCATTCATTCTCAGCTTGAACGGCGGTCTGATAGCCGTTCTGATTGTAGTTATTCCAGTTTTCCATTTTTTCAATTTATATATTCCATGTTGGCGGCTTGCCTTGGCGCAGCCATCAGTTTTCAGTCTTTATCTGCAATTATTATGCCAATTGATTACATCCTCGACGGCATCTCGATGCCCAGCAGCGACATGCCACGCTTGATGACGTCGGCAACGGTCTCGCTCAGCAACTCGCGGAAGCAGCGCACGGTGGCATCCTGCTCCTTGAGGATACTGCAATCGTGATAGAACTGGTTGTACTCCTTAGCCAGGTCATAGACGTAGTTGGCGATGAGTGCGGGGCTGTAGTTGCGACCTGCATCGGCAACGACACTGGTAAAGTCGGCCAGGCGCTGGATCAACGAGGTTTCCTTCTCATTGGGAGCCACGGCACTGATGTCCATGCTCTTGTAATCCTCGTCACACTTGCGCAGGACAGACTGGATGCGGGCGTATGTATATTGGATGAAGGGACCCGTGTTGCCGTTGAAGTCGATCGACTCGCTGGGGTCGAACAACATGGTCTTCCTGGGATCCACCTTGAGGATAAAATACTTCAGAGCTCCCAGACCGATCATGCGCAGCACGTCCTCGCGCTCGTCCTCGGGCACACCCTGCAGGCGGCCGGGCTCGTTGGCCATGTCGGTAGCGGTCTCGATCATCTCGTCCATCAGCTCATCGGCATCGACGACAGTACCCTCGCGGGACTTCATCTTGCCGTTGGGCAGTTCGACCATACCATAAGAGAAGTGCACCAGGTCCTTGCCCCACTTGAAGCCCAACTTGTCAAGCAACAGCGAGAGCACCTGGAAGTGGTAATTCTGTTCATTGCCCACAACATAGATCATGCGATCGATGGGGTAATCCTTGTAACGCAGTTGTGCGGTGCCGATGTCCTGGGTCATATAGACCGAGGTGCCGTCGCTACGCAGCAGCAGCTTGTTGTCCAGGCCGTCACCCGTGAGGTCGGCCCACACGCTGTTATCGTCCTTGCGGTAGAAAATGCCCTTCTCGAGTCCATCGAGCACGGTGTCGCGGCCCACGAGATAGGTGTCGCTCTCGTAGTAGATCTTGTCAAACGAGACGCCCATGCGCTTGTAGGTCTCATCAAAGCCGGCATATACCCAATTGTTCATCTTCTCCCACAGGGCACGCACCTCGGCATCGCCAGCTTCCCAGCGACGCAGCATGTCGTGTGCCTCCTGGATGAGGGGAGCCTGCTTCTCGGCCTCCTCCTGGCTCATGCCTTTCTCGACCAGTTCCTTGACCTCGGCCTTGTAGTGCTTGTCAAACAGCACATAGAAGTCACCGATCAGGTGATCGCCCTTCTTACCCTCGGACTCGGGCGTGACACCATTGCCCCACTTGAGCCAGGCAAGCATCGACTTGCAGATGTGGATGCCGCGATCGTTGACGATGTTGGTCTTGACCACCTTGTAGCCATTGGCCTCCATGATGCACGACAAGCTGTAGCCCAGCAGGTTGTTGCGCACGTGGCCCAGGTGCAGCGGCTTGTTGGTGTTGGGTGACGAGTACTCAATCATCACCAGCTGGCTGTCGTCGGTAACGGGCGTGAAGCCATAATTAGGCGTCTCGGCAACATGGCGCAGCACGCTTGTCCAGAATGACGGCTTGACGGTGATGTTCAGGAAACCCTTGATGACGTTGAACTTCTCTACCGCCTCACAATGGGCCAGCATGTGCTCGCCAATTTCCTGTGCCGTCACGTCGGGTGCCTTGTGCGACGCCTTCAGGAACGGGAATACCACAATCGTCAAGTTGCCCTCAAACTCCTTCCTTGTCGTCTGGGGAACAATCTTCTCGGCGGGGAAATCCACACCATACAACTCCTTCACTGCCAGTGAAGTACCTTCAGCCAATATCTGATCAATCGACATAGTATATAGTACTTTTTATTGTTATCAATAGCGTTCAAACTGCAAAGGTAATAAAAAGTTTTCACTTCCCAGTCCCCACGCCCCAGTTTCTTGTTTCTAAAATCGACACCCTCTATATTATCTATAGTTTCAATATTGCCAAGATAACCCCTATAGCCTAAAGCCTAAAGCCTAAAGCCTAAAACCTAAATCCTTGCCACGGTCGTCGAGGATGAGGTCGTGGGTAATGTACCACAGGCGGCCGGCGATGGGCGCGTCGGGGAAGATGAGGCGCAGCTTGGCGATGTAGCGGCCCAGCTGGCGCAGGTAGCGCTTGTCGTCGCGCTGGCCACTCTTGTAGTCGATGACGAGCAGGCGACCGTCGGCGAGGCGCACGATGCGGTCGGGGCGCACGTTCTCGATGCCGTCCTCGGCCCACAAGGAGTCGCTGGCAGTGGTGATGGTGCGCTCGCTATAGACCTTGTTGGCAGGATCAAACCACGCCGCGACACGGGAACCCGAGTCCAGGATGGGGCCGCGCACGTGGGCATTGACGCTGTCGATGCCGCAGGGGTCATCGGGGTGGCCTGTTGTGATGACGCCATGCTTGAGGGCATCGTCGATCACGCGATCCACGTCGCTACGGTCATGGATGCGGCTCATCAGGCTGTGCAGCCTCAAGCCCGCGTCGATGCTGGAGCTGGAGGCGTGTTCTACCCTGACGCGCAGCTGCACGGGGATGTCATTGACGGTATAGCCAGTAATGGCGACCGGGGCAACGCCCGATGGCTCACCGCCCTGACGCTGGCGGCGCAGGTCGTCCATCTGTTCGCGGGTGAGTGGCGTGCCCACCTCATACCAGCCCTCGACAGTAGTGCTGGGTGACATCACGCCGGTCGTGTCGGCAAACTCGGTGAGCAACGGGGCGATGGTGTTGCTGGAGCCTGTAGTAAAGATGTGTAACTCGGTGCGGGGACGTGTCATCGCCACGTAGGTCTTGTTCAGGTTATCGATGAGCACATCATCCACCTGCTTGTTGACAAAGGCCGCCGCCCGTCCAGTGAAGGTGCCCGAGCGTGTCAGCTCCACGGCCAGCGACTTGTTCACGTGCAGCAGGGGCGGCACCTCCTCGGGCGTCCATGCCAGTCCCTCAAACAAGGGTTGATGCAACGTGTCGATAAAATCCTCTCGGGGCATCCAGTAGGCTTTCTCCTGAGTGCTGCCGTCCATTTCCCACTTGGCATAGGGGATGACGACGCAGTCAAATTCCAGTCCCTTGGCCTTGTGGATGGTCATGATGTTGATGGCGTCACCGCCGTCGGCACTGCTCACGGCCAGCTTGTTCTTCTTCTCGTCCCAATACTTGAGGAACTCCCTCACGCTGCCACCGTTGCGCTGCGAGCTGAACTGCATCACCGTGTCCTGGAACGCCAGCAGGAAGGCCACCTCGCGATCCACGTCATGACCGCTGTCGCCGCGCTTGAAGTGGGCGATGATGGTCTCGACGATGCTCACCAGTGTGGTGAGTTCGCCTGCCGGTGGCAAGAGCTGTTCGAGGGTTACCGCCATCGGCTGCGCATCGTCATCGGCAGTATGCTCGCTCCTATCTACCTCCTCTAAACATTGCCGCAGCAACTCACCATTTTCCTGTGGTGACAGGTCTGGCCGGGCGGCTACCGCCTTGATGAAGTCGTTGAGTGCCGTATAGAGCCGTCTGTCGCTCAACCGCTTGCGGTTCATGCGACGGTCCGCATCCTCCTTTTCCTCGTCACGGTCATCCTCATCGTGGGCACAGAACTGACTGATGTCGATGAAGCGCAGCATCGCTATGATGCGCCTGATGATGGGTGAATTGCTGAGCAGCAGCGACTCGCCCGAGATGATGTGTATCTTCTCGCCCGTCGTGCGCTTGTTATAGTCCAGGATGCAGTCCACCACTTTGTCACCGTCGTTGTGAGTGTTGACCAGGATGCCGATGCGCCCCCAGTCAAATCGCTCGTGCAACTTGAGCAGGTAGCCCGGAAGCACCGCCAGCACATCGACGTCTTTCTCCTCGGGCACCTCAAAGCCGTCGGGCAGCGCGGCCCGCACCACGGGATCGTCCAGCAGGCGCTTATAGTTGGCCGCCATCAGACTCACATAGCCCGGTGCCTTGCCATCGATGTTGGCAGGCATCGCCTGCTCGATGTCGCCATAGGTGCCGACGACCGACGGGCGATCCTGGAACACGTCACGCAAGAACTCAAACAGCCTGTTGTTGAAGTTGATGATGTGGCGCGAGCTGCGGTAATTGGTCGAGGTGGGACCGCTGTCATCGGGGTGATCGGCATCGTGGGACCTGCCGTCGGTGATATCGGCGGCAAAGTCCTGCCCCACCCTTTCGCGAAAGACCGTGAGGTCGGCATTGCGGAAACGGTAGATCGACTGCTTGGCGTCACCGATGAGCATATTGAAGTTGCCACCCGACAGGCTCTCGTGCAGCAGCCCGCTGAAGTTCTCATACTGCTTGGTGCTCGTGTCCTGGAACTCATCGATCATGAAGTGGGCAATCGTCGTGCCCACGCGCTCATAGACGAAGTCTGAGCCGCTGTCCAGCACGGTGCCGATGAGCTCGTTGGTGTCGCCGATGAGGATGGAGTTGGTCTCGTGGCGATAGTCCTCCAGGAAGAGGTCGATCATCGCCAGCATACCCAACAGGCCCAGGTTGTCCTCGATGTGCTGGTAGAAGTCGGCAAGATGGCGGGCTGCATAGTGCTGGCTCACCAGTTCATGGATGGCAGTCACCGTGGCGTCGTCGGGGACGTTGCCCTTGGTGAACTGGCTGCGGATCTTCTCTTCATCGGCTCCCGACAGCGAATCGGTGAGGGGCAGCAGTTCGCCCTTGGCATACCAGTTCTTGAGGGTATATCTCAACATGCCGTCAAAGGGCGTCAGCGCGTCACGCAGGCGGGCGAGCCCAGCCTCGATCTCGTCGTTCACGCGCTTGACCGCCTCATGCATCACCTGCTTGAAGCGCCTGATGCGCGAGAAGTCGTTATGGAAGCAGCCCTGGTCATCGACGGTGCCCAGATAGGCGCGTATCTCGTTCATCCTGGAACGGAAGAGCTCACTGTTGATCTGCTTGGCAAAGGTATACAG
>Ga0247611_10010248_pt1 | contig 11049 bp, 6 predicted proteins | sample 177DNAGHGhighgp2_FD_192422 | JGI IMG/M metagenome (GOLD analysis project Ga0247611, IMG submission 192422) | Sheep rumen microbial communities from Palmerston North, Manawatu-Wanganui, New Zealand - 1770 DNA GHGhigh gp2 | ecosystem: Host-associated > Mammals > Digestive system > Stomach > Rumen ... | reverse complement strand
TATTATTTAAATATTTTAGCATATTTTTTAAAAAATAATGGAAAAATTAGCAAAAAATTAGGTTATTATTTTAAACTGTACCATATGAAAAACAAATAGTGAGTAGAAGTCTAATGAAAAATAAGGAAATATTAAATTTTAAAAATGATTAAAAAATAAAAAACTAACTGCGGGCATCAAAGTAGCCATCCCAGTAAGCATCCCAATAATAGTCATCATCCTCATCACCAACACCAGTATAGCCATAATAACCATCCCAATATGCATCTTTGTACTCGTCAGTGCTTTCATCGGTTTGGAGATCATTCAGATAAGTATCTGATGAAGCACTGGACGAGGAGGAACTGGATCTTGATGAAGAAGAGGAGGAACTGGATCTTGATGAAGAGGAACTTGATGAAGAATCAGAGTCATATCTATTTTCATGATCGAATTTAAACTTATCATTGTCTCCAGAGCGGTAATCGCTGTCGCTATAAGTGGAAGTATTTGAATCCGGAAATAGAAAACTTCCTATCGCTGATAAGACCATAATTCCCACACAGCATACTGCAAGCATGATTAAAAACTTTTTGACAGTTGAAGAATTATTAAAAGTATCTTTAAAGCCTAGAGAACTTTTTCCTTGATTTTTATTGTCAGCCGATGTGGAAAAACCAGTATTCATTGTTGATTTAGAAGAACCGCCATTTACTGTTGATTTGAAAGAATTTGAATCCTCTTTGGACTTGGAACTGTTTGCGCCACCTTTAGAATTGGAAATATTGCCAAAATTTATTTTTATTTTTTTGGAATCTCCATCATTCAAATGACTATTGGCTCCGCAATTTGGACAGAACTTGTCAGTTTCCTTTAAAGCATGCCCACAATCCCTGCACTTTTTAATTTCTTCGCTGCTTGATGAAGAATCAGATTGATTCGGAGGAACATAATCAGAATTCACTAATGCTCCGCAATCAGGACAAAATCTGCCTTCAAAAAACTCTCTACCACATTCTGGACATATCATGCATATCACCCAGTTAACTAATAAATAGTTTAAAACAGAAACTTATAAATCTTTCTAATTTTTTAAAAAAATATCCGAATAAAAAAAAAATAAAGCAAAACTAAAAACAAGCCAAAAATTAAAATATAAATAATTTAGAACCTTCAAAAAGAAAATCAAAACTAATCTAAAACAAGTACAAATATTAAAACATGGATAATTTAGAAGTTTTAAAAAGCTAAATTAAGGCAAAGTAAATAAAAATATAATATTTAAGAGACTTTACAAGAATGCCCAGACCGATTCCTCCAAGAAGGCCTGTAATCAACCTCAAAATATTATTGCTCTGTCTAAATTGAAACAACTGAGTTGTTCCATCCAAAAATGCGGGAACGAGCAGAATTATTGCAAGAATCAATAAATTCAAATCATAATCCACATAATTAAAATAAGCATAGATAAAATAGATTGCTAAACTGATATAAAATCCTGTGCATCTGGCACAGACTGGAAACTGGTGTCCTCTGAAAAAGAAGCTTCTCTCAGGAATCCTATGGCAAATCAGTCTGGTGTAATCCATTTTATCATAAAATAATTTAAATTTACTAATGAACCACTAAAACGGCACATTTAGCTCCTTTTACTACTTTCTCCGCCACGCTGCCTATGATAAATCTGTCAAGGCCTGTCTTTCCAGAACTACCCATGACAATAAGGTCAACATCTTCCTCTTTGGCGATTTCTAGAATCACATCTGCAGGATGCCCTTCAGCCACTCTTAAAGATATGTTAATATCATATCCCGCTTTTTCCTTAAGCTCATTGACCTTGTCAAGGTTTTTCCTGCTTTCATTCTTAAGCAATTGCTGGACCTGCATGATTGTGTCATCTGCTGGAAGCCCTCGGAAAAATGTATTTTCCACAACGCTTAATGCGATTATTTCAGCACCTGTAGCTTTTGCAATAAGCAGTGCATGTTCTTCAGACTTATCAGACAATTTGGAACCATCTGTAGGTAATAAAATTTTCTTGTATAATTGATCTGTCATCTAACTCCTCCAAACTTTTTATGATTATAATTTTTTAAAAAAAATTAAATAAAATTTTCGATTTAAAAATTTTTCAAAAACTCCTGATAATAATGAAAACCGCAAGTACATGCTAAATGATAAAAAAAACTATTTGCTAATGTAAACTATATCATCAATCTCTGTTCTGTTAATCAAACTTAAAATTGGATTATTGGACTTGCAGTTAGCAATAAAGAGCTCTTCCTTCTGGCCTACTTCGATATATGCCTTGTCAAGACCTGGAATGTTTACATCATCATGGCAGGCATTTGTAGTGGCTAGTTTGAGAATGTCCTTAGGTGATATGTAAGACCTTGAATAAGCTTTCATAATCTTCAATGTGAATTCAAGCTCCCTGAACATGTTTGGAGAATTCAGCATGATATTGTCTGTTCCAATGAGAGGCTTTTCACCCTTGTCCAGAATTTCCTTCAATGGATTGATTCCTACATTCAGGGCTCCGTTTGAACGCGGACAGATGGTAAGAGAGCTTTTTGAGAGAGCAAGATTTTCAATATCATCATTCTTTGGATTTGCCATGTGGACAATCTGATTGAAGCCTGCTTCATAAGCTCTTTGAGGTTCTGTCTTTCCGCATTTCTCCAGTGAGTCGAACTGCACTCCCTCGCTTTCAGCAACATGAATGGAAGATATCTTTCCCGCCTCGGCACATTTCCTGCAAATCAGCTCGGCCACTTCGGTTTCAATCTCGCCAAAACCACTCAATCCGATTCCATCAGCATGTTTTAAAAGTTTTCTAACAGCTACTTTCACCTCATGCATGTTAGGGTCCTCCCCATAAAAGCTTCCATCGCGTCCCAGGATGATTGGCTTGATTGGAATGTCTTCAGATGCCTTTCGAAGCAGCTTCACACCATGCAGGCCTCCTTCGCGATAATCCATGAAGTGGCTGATTCCCAGATTATACATCTGCCACATGGATTCCTTCATTGCAGAGCGCAGGGTCTCATCACTTGCAGCTTCAAGAGCCAGATGCTTGATGCCGTTTGGAGGACGTACTATCTCCCCGATAGAAAGCCCGTCTCCCTCATCCTTAATGATGGTGTCTCCAATGTGGGTATGAGCATTCAAGAACTTGGGAGCGACTATCTTATTCTCAGCATCGATTATTTCGCCTTCCATGACATCCTTGGAGATTTCTATGATTTCTCCATCGTCAATGAGAATGTTTTCCCTTGAAGGTGTCAAATCGAGACCCTTAAGTATTATTCCATTAGCTATAGTTTTCATTAATAATAATTTATTTGAAGTTTTATATTAAATTAATCAAAAACAAGGACTTTTGAAAAATTTGAAAAAATCGCTTGAAATATTAAAAATTTTTTAAAAATTAGCAAAATGATAAACAATAACAAATTATTAAAATTAGAAAAAATATATGAATAAGCAATACATAAATTATAATCTAAAAATATTAAAAATAACTAATCAAGCTTCTTTTAATCAATAAATGATTATAATTAAATTAAATCAATAGTTTTTATACAAACAATCTGCAATAATTAAACAGGACGTATCAATATGGAAAATCCAGACATAAGATATTTTTACCGAAATATAGTAAAATCCGGTGATAAATATCGAATCAAACACCATAATAAGGACTACGGAGAGTTCAAAAAATTGTCTGATGCACTCTATGAGAGAGACTGCCTGTTCTATTGCAAATTTGATTACGACCTTCTTGTGGAATGCGACCTTCCAAATAAATATGAAAACATGGACCTGCCTCCTTTCCCTGAAAAAAGGCCTCGCGGAAAAATCAAGGGCATGACATTCAATAAAAAGGAAATGGAAGGAGAAATCATCTTCAACCACAAAGAACTTAAATTCTGCATCGTGAGGGCGGGAGAAGTCTTTGGAAAGTACAACACTTTGGTTGAAGCATATTATTATAAAAAAATGTTAATGGAAAACGACTGGGATCCTTCAGTTCTAGTTCAAACAAAAGCTCCTCAGGAAAAGATTTTTGTAAATAAAAAGGTCAAGGCAAGCAAGCCTGAAATCCATTTCAAATTCTGTCCGCAATGTGGTAATAAAGTCAATGAAGACGACGAAATTTGTCCGATTTGCGGTATAAAATTAGATAAAAACAATAAAACACATTAATCTATTAATTTTAAAAAACTAGATTACAAATAATGAAACACATTAACCTATTAATTTTAAAATTAAAAAAACCCTATTTTCCTTTAATTTTAAAATTAAAAAATTAAAAAAAAAGCATTTGCCAAAAAAATAATAAATTTAGAGGTTTATTATCTAAAAATCTATGAAGCTTAAAAAATTGGTATATTTTGGCAAACACTCCATCATAAACAAAATTTTTAACTATTCTTCTTCCTCTTTATCCTTCTGACGCTTATAGCCAATAATCAACAATAACAAGGCAACAACACATATCAATGCCAATTGAAGATTATCTGTAGATTTGACAGCTACATTATCCTTCTCATCTATCTCATAGGCATTTGGATTCATAGCAGAACTGCCACTATCACCTGGACTGCTTGCACTAACACTAGGGGTGGAAGAACCGCCGATGCCTGGAGCAGTATCCCTATCTGAACCGAAAATGCTGTCACTGTTAGGATTTGTTCCATTTCCTGAAACTGGACTATTGCCATTTCCATTTCCATTATTGGTTCCTCTGGAATTGCCTTGATTATTCCAAGGGGCTGTGCCATTGCCTTTATTCTCAGTCATTCCAGAACCATTGGAATTTTCATCAAAATACCTAGGAACAACAATGCTAGGAACTAAACCCTTATGGTTTTTGAGCCAATCAGGCAAATCATCAGGATTCATTGTATTCCTGAAAACACCATCAGTATTGTTACGAATGGTATTGTTGTAACCGGAACCTACACGAACAGCACGGTTGCCGCTGGATTGATTAGTATTCAAGACATTGTTCGCAATAATAGAATTGACAACCAATGAATTAGTTCCGGATAAGGAAACAGCATATCGACCATTAGTTGTCACATTATTATATTGGATATTATAGGTATGATTCCCTTGAGTGTTCTGGGAATAGCTGATGCCATAAATGTTATTGCTTGCACTATAATTACCTATATTATTTACAATGATTGTATTATTCCAAATCAAGTCATCGGAATCCTGCACTTCAATCCCGGCAACAAGCGCCCAATAATGAGTGCTGGCAAGACCAGTGACATTGATGAAATTGCTGATAATGTCTATCTTTGTAGCCCCATAATAATTCTGGGAATAAATACCTATATTCGGACCAAAATTAAATGAAGTGAGATTATTGTAAGCGATTTTCACATTATATGAAGGGCCATTCACTTGAATAGGATAAGCGGTCCCCATACCTGCACGGCCACCAGTGGTGAGAATATCAATCTGATTACCCAATATTGTAACATCATTGGCAAAATAGACATCAATTCCCTGAAGGTAGTTGTCCTTTCCATCCTTGCTGTCAAAGTCCTCGCAATAAATGCGATTCCTTTCAACAGTTGCATTATTGCAAGCATACAATATCACAGTATCCAATGTAGGATAACCATTGCCCCCACCATTCACATAGGTAGAAATCTTATTGTTGGATAATGTCAGATTATTGGAGTCCTGGGCTACAAAGGCACCTACAGCATCCATGCTCACACCACCAAAAATCTCAGCTTGCCAATTGACGGAACGCAAAGGCAAAGAACAGTTAATGTCATTGCCATACACTACGGCATTGTCAACGCCATCAATTAAGATACCATAATCCCATCCTCCGCCAAGGTTATTGCCGATAAAGTTAAATGTGCTGTTGGCTAAAGTGAAGTTCTCTATCCTGTCACCCTCTGCATAGACACAAAAACCGGTCTTGGATTCCGGAACAACATAATCCATAGTGCAATTGTATACAGTGCAATTGTCCCCAAGCACCAGTATCCCTGCATGGTCATTATCCGCAAACTCCTGATCCAATACAAAATTAAGACCAGTAAGCATAATATTGCTTGACTCCAAACAGAATACTGTATTTTTCAATAATGAATTGTTTCCAATGACAGTGACATTAGATGATCGGATATCCAATATTCCATTATCACTGAAATCACCATTGAAGACCAATACGGAATCGGCATAATCATCTTTCAAGAAGCCATCAGCAAAGAAGGAATCCAGATTATCGCTATCAACATAATAGACGGAATCTGTAGAATCCTTTAATGAAGATTCCTTGTTGTGACTTTTTAAGGAAGACTTGATTTTTGAATTTGCATCATTTGAAGAAGAATCAGAACAAAAAACCATTTCTTCATTATCTTCAACGCTTTTATCATCCAGTCCTAAAACCTGATTATCATCTACAAGACAATCTAATGAAGAATCATCAAGACTGTCTCCCGTATCAATGATCCCCTCATCAATTGCATATGATATGTAATCGTCAGCATTCGCTGCAGAAACAGATGCTATGCTGATTAGTAAGATAAAAAATATTGAAAATAATAAAGCAATCCTTTTTACTTTTTGCATTAAATTCCTCTAAATCGTCTTTAAAGCTATTAATTAGCTTCTTTTTTATAAAATAAATCTTTTCTTATATTAAAAAAAAATTTATTTATTATTCCAATTTGATAAATGATTGGAATAAGAAATAAATTCCAAATTATTATAAAAAAAATTAAAGAAGAAAAAAAAGATTGTTGATTTCTTTTTCTTCTTAAAAAAACTTTTTTACCTTATTTTTTAACGGTTATTTTTACTTTTTTGCTTAATGCTTTGTAGTATTTGCTTCCTGCAAATTTAATAGTTGCAGTGTTTTTGCCTTTTTTGGTTAATTTGGTAATTTTAAAGGTTGCTTTACCTTTGCTGTTGGTAGTAGCTTTGTAGGTTTTTTTGCCTACTTTCAAGGTAAGTTTGACCTTTTTCAATACTTTACCTTTATTGTTCTTAAGGGTAACAGTATATTTTTTGGTTTTTGTTTTGACCTTGAAGGTTTTTGCTTTTGCAACGATTTGAGGTTTTGCTTTGCTTACTACAACCTTAGGGCTTAAGCTGGAAGCAATGTAACTATCATCACCTGCAAACTTAACAGTTGCTGTGTAAGTTTTAGGAACAAGTGTAGCGACATTAAGGCTTACTTGACCTTTAGCGTTAGTGTTCAAGGTTTTGCTGATAGTGCCAACTTTTACAGTTACTTTCTTGTTAGCCAAGACTTTGCCATTTGCATCCTTAAGTGTGATCACTAACTTTTTAGCAACATTGTAGGTAGCGGTCACTTTAGGAGCAGTTAACTTGGTTGCAACCTTAGTCGGAGCAACAGGAGTGTCAATAGAACCGTTGGTATCATTAGCTGCAGGCTCTTCAGTAAAGTTAAAGAACTGACTACCACTAATAGGATTGAATGATTCATTACCATCATAAGTTACAGCAATGGTCACTTCACCAGTCAAGCCAGTGATAGTGATTTTACCGTCTTCGCCAGTAACATCAGTTTGCTCATCTCCACCATTTACAGTGTATTTAACGGTAGCGCCAGCAATAGGAGCAGAGCTGTTATCGGTTAAAGCAATAACAACAACACCCTTCTCAGAAGAACTAATGTTAACTACACTATTCAAAGGAACTATTTTAAGCTCGGTAGCATTTATATAATTTCCAATTTGATCTATAGTAGCGTCAAAATCATATGTACAATTCACTATATCAACAAATTGTAAGTTAGTTCCTTGAACAATACCCTTCACATCACAATTCTCAAATGTACAGCACATTATGGAAATTCCTGCATCAAGATCTTCCACCCCATATGCTGCAGTAGTGTTAATTAAAGAATCAGCATTTATGTTCTTAAAAGTACAATTATAAAAATTGGATTGGTAACATTTTGAAGAAATTATGTATGACGCAGTCAAATCATTAAAGTCTGAAAAAGTACAATTAATGAAATTTGTTATACATGGATTAAATCCATAAGCCTCATACACTTCAACATCACTAGGATTAGTACTACCAATATTTATAGCATGCCCTTTGAAATTACAATTAATAAATTCAACATAACCCTCTTCTTCAGGTATAAAATTATTGAATATTTCACCTAAAATAGTCATATTAATAAATTTTTGAATTCCTGCATAACCTTCTTCATCTATAGAAGTAGGGTAATTATCATCTCCTATAACTGTTCCATCACCTGAACCTACTAAAAATATGCTTACACCATTATTATTACCCACTGAAATATATTCATATGTAATAGCATCCAAATACACTATAGTATTCTGATCTAATTCATTTAAGAATTCAGTAATTTGTACAGGATTTGTAATATCTAAGTGAATTTCATTAAATGAAGAATCTCCTGAGTCTCCAAGGACATTTTTAGATTTTGAAACTAAACCTCTACTATCATCATAAACATTTCCTGTCCCATCATAATGTGTTTGTGGGCTGTTAATAAAGGTATTATTATCAAAGACATAATCTGCATCATTTTTTGAAATAAATACAGTATCATTAGTTGTGACAGTATGATTTTCAAATATATTATTATATATTTGCAAATGTGGATCTCCAGTAGATTCATTATACTGTGCATTATATGCACAGATAGCCTGTCCAATTACTGCTGCATTATGTACAAAAGTTGAATTATGAACATCCAAATATCCACCATCGACAACAGATATTGCTCCTCCACGACCAAGAGTTTGTGTAGATTCATTAGTAAACTCTCCACATAGATTGTTGTTATCTGTAAAAGTACAATTTTCAATAGTTATATTATAAGTACTTCCAGAACTAATGGCACCAATAGCTCCACCTCCATTATTAGTGGTACAGTTATTATCAGTAAAAGTAGAATTATATACTTCAAGTTTACTGTAAGTATATAATGCTCCACCATTCCATCCAGCAGTATTTCCAGAGAATATAGAACCTACTATTTTTGTATACGCACCGGAATGAGTGTGAATTGAACCTGCCCACCAATTTGCATGATTGCCACTAAATGTAGAATCAGTTACATTTAAATAACCACAATTATTTATTGCCCCTGGTTCAACAGATGCAGAATTATTAATAAAATTACAATTGCTTACATTCATCCTAACATTCTCAACAGATCCAGAATTATAATTGCTTATTACTCCATATGAAGTAGTGCAATTAGTGAAATTACAATCAATAATATTCATAAAACCATAAGTGTTATAGACTACAGAATTACGTAAAGTACCTGTTTTAATATTAGTAAAATTACAATTTTCTAATGTGCTGGTTCCTGCAAATTGTATTAACATTTGAGTATTCATATTCTTAAAAGTGACATTTTGAAAAGTAATGCTTAAACTAGAATCAGAGCATTGGAAAGGAATTTTTGTTGATTTTCCACCTGTAAAATAACTACCCTCTGTACCAATAATAGTGGCACTATTATGGAAAGTAATTATATTATTCCCCGGATTATATGAAGTACCATTTAAAGTTATTTCATAATTAGTAGTTGAACTAGCATAACTACTTAATTCTGCCCAAGTAGAAGCATTTACTTGTGTTCCACCCGTTCTAAGTCCATTAATATCCTCATTAATTTCTTCACTTATTGCATCATCGAAAAATGGAGTATCTTCTGCAATAGCAGAATCAACAGCATCATCAGAAACTTCGTCAACACTAAAAGTATCATCCACAGAATCACTTATAACATCCTCTGAAATATCATCTGCAGCACTCGCAGTTCCCATGAAACAACATAGAAGAACTAAACATATTGCAATGTATTTTAATTTCATAGTCGTTTACCTCCTTTCTAAATTACATATCAAATCCTCATTTACTTCTCAAGGGAGAAAGATATGAAAAAATCCAATTTTATTTAGAAGATTTCAGTAAGGTATGAAATTTTCATATGTTTCTATGAAAGAACCATAAAAATTATTACTAATTTTCATATATTGCTGAAAACTTATTAAAAACTGGATAAAATAATAAAGCATCATAAAATTATTTCAATTTATCATGATAAAAAATAAAATTTTTATCAATCTAGATTGAATAAATTGAAATAAAATTTTACATTAATATATATAATTAAGAATAATATATAAAATTTTTGAAAAAAATCGCAAGCTTAAAAACTCTCTAAAAAGATTATTTTCTCATAAAATAAATTAAAATTTATTTACCATTTTATAAATATAAAAATCTTTTTTTGCTAATTAAATGATTATTTTATCTTAAAAAAAGAACAATCCAATGAATAAATTATTTTTTTAAAGATTTCAATTTAGATCCAAATTGTTCTAAACTATCAAAACAAGTTTATATGTTTTTCATAGAAACATATAAAAACCCAATAGAAAAAGCATAACATTCCACCCTACAATCCATACCATCCAAAGTGAAATTAACTATAATATTAATCCCTTGCTTTTCAATAACTACATTCCTATCCTCCTTCTTTTCGGTAATCTCACTTTCCCTGATCCATTCCTCACCAATCATCACATTATGCATTGCACCCATATAAATCTCTTTCAATCTTTTTGGATTTGTCTTTATGTATGCCTCATGTACCCTTGTCTTTGATCTACCATGAATCTCATCAACAAGATCAACACCTAAACCAATATTGCTTGCATGGAACTTACGTAAACTGTGATCCCTGAAAAACCTATAGCTTCCAACAAATCCCATATCCAATTTGTCATTGAGCTTCTTGAAACTATAGATCAATGAACTGTCAGTAAAGTCAAAAAGCCTATCATCCAAAGACAATCCCTTTCTTGAAATCAGATACTTCACAATATGATGGCTTGCTTCAGGAGAGCAAAACGCATAATAGAACTTATTGGTCTTTATCCTCTTAAGGTAAAATGCAGGAACAATATCCCTTCGACCAACCAAACAAGATAAAACATCATCAATGGAACCTCCATCATGATAATCATCACTTGCCTTAACAAAATCACCGACAGTAAGGGAAAG
>Ga0247611_10010247_pt1 | contig 11050 bp, 9 predicted proteins | sample 177DNAGHGhighgp2_FD_192422 | JGI IMG/M metagenome (GOLD analysis project Ga0247611, IMG submission 192422) | Sheep rumen microbial communities from Palmerston North, Manawatu-Wanganui, New Zealand - 1770 DNA GHGhigh gp2 | ecosystem: Host-associated > Mammals > Digestive system > Stomach > Rumen ... | reverse complement strand
ACTATATTTCCATTTCCGGTGGATGAACCTCCAATGCTCGAATAAGAGCCCAATAATCCCTTCCATGCTGCTGAGGCATCGCTATCCTTTTGATTTACTGCTGATTTCGTATTATGCTTTGAAGGTAGTCCACTTGGAAAATAGCCTGTATCTACCAAAGCATTTAAAGCACCATCTATAACACCTTCAAACGAAAAAAGCGTTTCTATAATTGTTTTAAACGTGTCTATTGTTTTCCATAATGCGCCGCTAAAGAGTTTGCCTAAAAAACTCTTCCACATCCCCTTTGCATCTTCTTCTGTTATGGGTTGGTCAATTTTCTCATAGCATCCACTCGGTAGCTTGTTTTTGTATTCAGATACACTTTGAACCGTTCTTTTTACAGATTCAAGTTGCTCCCACTTTTTGTCATATGTAGCAATATTCACGTCTTTCTCGCCAATTTTTATCGTTTCAAAGCCCTTTGAGAATCCCTCTGAAATTGATTTAGCATATTTATCAGTATTATTGTCTTTATGTGAATCATGTGAATTCTCCAATTCTGCTTTTTGCAGATAGAGCGCTTCCAAGCTCTCAACGTAATTATCCGAATTATGAGGACCGGCCTCCATTTCATCTATTTTCCCTTGAACCTCATTAATCTGAGCCTTTTGGTTTTCTTCTCTAATGGTATACACCGAAGAAGCAACTGTACCAGCAGTAGATACTAATTTTGAAGTTGCAGAAGAAAGAGCTCCTTGAGCTTTATTGAGGCTGTCCCGGGTGCTGTTTAGCTTGTCTTGAAAGGTTTCTATTGCAGAAATATACTCTCCTTTTTTCTTGTCTGCGTCGGTTTTTAACTTCTCCAATTCGGCTGTGTATTGAGATTGAATTCTGTTTTTTTCCTGTTGTGCAGCTGTTATCTTTGAATTTGAAGTGCTGTATGCCGATGCAGCTTGATTATATGCGCTATTCAAGGAACTGTTATTCGTTTTTTCCTGTTCTTTGAGTTTTTCCAAGCGAGTAATCGAATCAGCTAAATCGGCGCAATATGAATCATATGTATCTTGTGACAATGAATAATTATACCTGGTGTAAAGATTGCTTAAGAATTCTCGATCACTAGGAGAAACCGTTTTACCGTTTTGCAAATCTTTCAGACGTTGAATCAGATCGCTGTAGGCATCCAATTTTTTGGAGCTCTTATTATAGCTCGACTGGGCCTCATTCATGGCGCTTCGTTCCGGTTCAACTTTTGCCGATTCTGTGTCAATAATACTTTGCTGTTCTCCTAACTTTCTCTGCATTTCTTCATACTTTTCTTTATAATCATATGCAGCCGAGGCAAAGAGAAGCCATTTGGTAGTGTACGAAGACTTAGCTGTTTTTTCATTTGAAACGGCATCCTGTAAAGACTGATAACTATCACAAAAATCTATAACACTACCAAATGAACCAACAATAGAAGAAAAAATATCAACTATTGCAAATGGTTTCTTAAGAATGCTGTCTATATACCCTATTATATCATCGATATCTAAACCGTCAATAACTAGTTTTGTAGGAACGCTATACTTGCTATACTCCAAAACCTGCGCCAATAACACATCTGTATCCGCCAAAGGATAAACTCCCGTCGCGTTTGCTTCACTGGTCAAATATGTGTTGCTTAAAGTCTTAAGGTTTTCTTCTAAGTATTTCTGAAATGTCTCATTGATCAAATCGTCAATTGAATATGAGCTCCCGTCAGCGTTGCTCTTACCACTTGTACTCTGTTCCATTGATAGAAGACCGAAGCGTTTACGCAGAAAAGAATCATAGGTACCCAAGGTAGAATTTGACGCATTACAAAGTGCTTCATCAAAAATTGCAACAGCACTGTTGATGCGTGCAGCCGTTAAAAGTGCACAGGCCAGTGTAGTAAACGGAACCAACAAACACGCCAAGAAAAGAGAAATAACCCCTTTGGTTCCATTCAAGTATTTATGCTTTCTATTTTTGAATTTAATCATAATCCTTGACCCCTCAGTGCTTAACCCATTGGAATTTATTGTAAACGCCAATTAGAGAATTAATCAACTTTACAACTTTTGAATTGACTTCTCCGCCGCTTAGAACGTAGTTTTCAAAATCAATCAGCGACATGTACTCTATCACATCAGTACAATCTGATCTGGCAGAAGAAGAAAACACCTGTGTTCCCTTCATTCCGAAAAAGTCCAGCGCAAAACCCAGCGGGGTATTGAAAGTAACAGATGTCTCCAAAAACACATGTTGCCTTGTAGGAGAATCTTTAACAAGCTGCATTTTAACATTAACGGACTTTAATGTACCAACAAAATTCGTCTTTTTTAATCGATAATTGATATACTGCTCCGCCTTCTCTTTATTCACTGAAAACTGTGCATCACCTTGTGAAACAGATCGGTAAAGATTGCGATTTGTTATATCAGAAGAGTTTACAAACCCCATAACAATATCACTGTCGGCATTATTATAGGTTGCCGCAACTTTTGTACATGCATCATTAGTAATCGCTGTAACCAAATAGCGCTGATAATACACGAATCCCAAAGAAATAAGCCAAACCAGAATCATCATAGTCACAAGTACTACAATCATTCCTTCCAACATGACGGCTCCCCGCTCCTTTCTTGAGGTCATCTTTGTCCCACCCCCTTTAGTTTATATAAAAGAAAAACAAGAACAGCGCAAGAGAACACAAACCATAGTATTAGAAAAACATACTTATGCTCCGTCTCCATTTGTCCAAAACTATTGTAGATTTTTGCTTTCTTTGGTGATTTCCGAAAGAATACTTCTATTTCATGGTCTGCATAACGGCTTGTAGGCGTTTCAAGATGGGACACCCTCAAATAATAAGCTTTTCCATTAAAGTTGTACTTATACTTACATATTGATTTATCAGTTTTAGCATCTCTCGCCCCTTCCTTAATAAGAATTGCCTTACAGCATCGCCCCTCCGCTCTAGCTTTATCGATTGCTTTCTCTTTTTCTTCGCGAGAGCGGTAAAACGAAAACGTATCATAAAGAAAATACGTAAAGAGAGCGGCAGGAATAATCGCTATCACAAAACTAATAAAAATATAACCAATCATGCTATTGCAGTCCTTTATCAATGATTATTCAAAAAATTAAAATACACTGTATAATACTCATTGTTCATATCGCCCACCGGGCAATAATTCTCTGAAGAATTATATCCGATGTATAAAAACTTATACTCAGAGACAATTCGTCCGTCCTCATTAATAAACGCCCATTTTTCCCCATTGCTAACGCCGGCTACTCCATGCGAAAAACTGGATGCTTCTTTATACTGCGGTTCGATTATGGTCTTGCCCTGTTCGTTCATGAATCCCCATTTATCATTGCTATCACAATAAGCAATTGCGCTTCCAAAGTAGCGATCCATTGCCTTGGCATCTATCGATGTTTCCTTTGTTCCATCCGCTTTATAGAGATTATACATGCCATCAACAGCAGCAACAAATACGCCGTCTTTCATATACTCTCCATTGTCATACAACCTAACATCAGAGAAGACGGTTTCTTTTTTGGTATTGCCATCAAGCCCAATAAGCTTCCAACCCTCTTTCTCCTTCACAAATGCTGTTTTATTTTGAAAAGAAGATGCATTCTCATAACCAGTAAGTGTGTACTTCTTTTCTTTGATATCATAATAACTCCAGGTCCCATCTTTTTGTTGCATTGGGATCATGCCGTCCCCATATGCACGCATGTTATCTGTATGGTTCTTCAGTATGGCTTGAACCACGCCCTTTTTATCTATAAGGCGCGCATCTTTCTCATATACAACAATATAATCATTGTTGGCAGAGATTCCACCCAAATATGGTCCAACTTCTTCATACAGTTTTCCATTATCCGGCGTTACTACGCACCAACGGTTACCGTCATAAGCAGTATAATACCCCGTCGATCCACCAATCATTGTGTTATAGATTTTGTTTTTTTCACTATAAAAATAATTAAACTTATCTGTTAATTCAAATAAAGAAGGATCATTGACCTTAAGCTTCTTTATTGCTTTGCAAACTAAAATACCAGTATTATAATCTTCCTCTGCTAAGCAAAATGAAAGCAACTCTTTCCAATACTCGCTATTGCTCGGATTACTACGACATAATTTCAGATACTCATCTGTATAATCCGATGCGCTTCCGGTTTCATCACGATATGCTGCTTCTAATGATTTCAGCAGCGCTTCTTCCGTTTTAACACTATACTTCATTTCTTGCGCCTGTTTATATGCTTCAATAGATTTTTGGTACAGGCCCTCATCATAATAAGAAGCTCCTTCTTTAGCATATGACGCACGTTCAACCACATCTTTCACAGAAGAGGATGTGAAGGTTAGCCAGCCAATCGCAACGCAGCCGATCAATACGATTGAAACAATTAAACGTATAGTCTTCATAAGATCAACCTCTCATTTCACATTTAAGCAATAGGAAGAATAATAGAAACCGCATAACCTAAAAAAGCAAACGGAGCAAATGGCAACGAATCCTTTTTGATGTCTTTCTTTTTAGCTAAAAGAAGCACAATCGTAACCACGCCGCACGAAAGCGCACCAATAGCAGCTGTACAGCCAAGAGCATTCGCTCCGGCCAATAAAGACAATGCGCTAAGCAATTTAATATCGCCCATTCCAATACCGCCTTTTGTAAGTGCATAAATAAGCAATGTACAAATAACACAAGCAACGCACGCCAGCAAAGAGCTAAGGATGTAGGAAAAAGCTCCATCACTATCAGTAAAATACATGATTGCAAGGCACAGAAGCCCTATCAGCGCCATTGCTGCTGGGAAAACATTGGGGATTCTGCGCTCCCGGAAATCGACACATGCTGCACCCAGCATGCCCAAATATGCAATCTGTAAACGAATGACATTAATTTCCAATGAACAGTTTTTATGAAGCATCAGCGTCGCGCTAAAACCAATTATGCCCAAAACAAGGCTTATAACACAACGATAACGCAATGGTATCCGTTTAGAGGTACTTTCTCCTTCGGAGCTAAGCACATTAAAGAACTTATTGTTTTCATCAAGTGTCATGAAAGACAGCACAATTGAAAGAATGCCTAATAAGCAGGCTGATACATATTTCATCATACATCTCCAAACTTACCAAATCTATAATTAAATGGGAAAGCCCATAATCAACGGGGAAATCGGGGTTGCCCTCGGCAACCCCAACACCTGCTTAGTGAACATCAAACTTCCCTATGATTTCTGATACTTTTCCGATTATCTGATCTTTAAAGCCTATGAAAACGCCAAGAAGAATCACAACAATCGCTAAGATGATCAAAATCGAGATAAAGTTTGTGTCACCTCGCTCCTCCTTCGTGAAGCTGTTAAGCCAAGTCTGAATTGTCACATAAAGCGCAACCAGCTTTTGGTTGATAAAGTCGATCATTCTTTCCACCTCCTCTCAAAAAGACTGTATTTCAACCATCCAAAAAGGATAATTAAAAGCTCATGCTCTGCATCGCAGCAGCTATAATAATGAGTATAACGCCAACAAACATCAAACCAATCGGTGCAATCAAAGCACTTGCCGCTTTTTCGCCTTTTTGTAACAATATCTGCCGCTTGAGATTCCATAATTCAGAAGACTGATTTGCCAAAAAACCAGGAAGTTCCCCTCCGCCTCGTTCCAAGTTTTGAATAAGTGCAGTTGTGAACTTCTTAATATCATCGGAATCCGTAAGAACACCGAAATCGTGAATTGCATCAACCTCGCTCTTTCCGTTGTTCATATCCTCGCACGATCTTTTCATCAAATCATAAAGCACGCCATCCTTACCATAAGCAACTGTGTTCCAGGCGGTATGTAAAATAGCACCCGAGTTTACAAGCAGAGCCATTTTTGAAATAGCATTCGGGAACTCAATTTCACACTCTGTCCTGCGCGTCTCTACTTTATTCTTTGTATTATTGTAAAAATAGTAACCAAAGAAGCCAGAAGCAATTATGCCTACACCGCCAAACAGAGCCGATGAGGAAGTGTCTTTCATAAGCCCGGCAATATCAAATGAAATCGATAAAATAAAGAGAACAAAGGAGATTACTTGTGCCCAAATAATACGGGAATAATACTCCGCATATTTTTTTTCATACATAAGATTTGAACTCTTGCGTAAGTCATCGGCTAATTTCCCCTGCATTTTTGCAAAAGGTGTATTTGAAAGCGCTAAGCCAACAGAATAAATAGACTTTAAGGGGAAAGCATCCATGTCCAACGGTTCCAACATAGCGTCGTATTTTGATCCTTTTTTCATCAAAACTAAAAACGCAATAGTTAAAGCGGAACCCATGATTAAAAAAACAATATTCACCTGCTCACCCCCATTATTTAATATCAATTATCTTATTGCCCCAAATAAATGCCCCAACAAACACAAAAATTGCAATGGTTATTACAACAGCTCCAAGAGGAGTGGCAAGATTCTCCGCAAAAGTCGAGCCTGCTTTCTTGATCATTGCAACTATTATGACTGGCATAAGGCTCATGGCATAAAGCTGAATCTTATTAGAAGTAACCTTCGTGTTGATTTCTTCGCTGATTTGAATCTTGTCGCTAATAATAGTTTTTGTTTTGCGAACAACATTCTTAAAGTCTCCTCCAAGACGATAACAGTTTTTCATCACGTTGACAAAATTCTCAATATCCTCATTGCCACTACGCTGCCCAAAGTTTTCAAGCAAGTTTTCAATGCTGTGTCCGTTTTTTAAGCCCGCAACAATCTCATCAAGTTCAACAATAATCATATCGTTCTCAGTATACTGATTTTGTAAATCAGAAGCAGCGCCCAAAAATGCGTCATTTACTGTTCCGCCTGCCGAAAGAGAAGTTGATAGAGTCTCAAGCAAATCTATAAACTGTTTCTTTAATTGCTTATCTCTTCGATTCTTCAGCATGTTCTTTACTGCGGGAACAAAAAACCTTGTTGCCACTGCCCCGACAGCAAGAAAAACAACAATATCAGCAATATAGGTTGCAAGAGTTGCGGCCCCGTCTTTTTTAAACATTCCGCCGTAGAATACCAACCCAACCAATCCGCCAGAGACTAATACTATTGTACTCCAAAGCACCTTTTCACTAGCGGAAAAATAATAGACCCTATAATTCGTCATTGGATTATTCAATAACGAGGGCAGATTCTTAGGTTCTTCTTCTCTTTTTTCCTTCTTTGACATACAGTTCTCTCCTTTAGCTCCAAGTATTAGCCATTGATAAATAAATTAATTAATCGATCGTATTCTTAATTCCGGCTCACTACGCAAGGGGAAATCTATTTATAATCAATTACGCAATTTTTAAATCCCATTATTAAGAAATGATCAAAGATATAATACCGTATATAAAAACAAATTTCAAGAGATTTTGTCGAATAATTGAACAAATCCTCAAAAAACTTGTTCCTGTTCGCTCCGGGTCGGGCAGTCGGAACATAGCGCCTTTTTAATGATCGGTTACGGTTCCGAAAAAATCGTCAGCTTTTAAGTATCATTCATAAGGAGCTTTGTCAGGTTCATTTCAGATCCCGAAAAACATCTTACCCTTTGTTTCCATACGTCGCACTTGGCTGTTTCTCTTTCATGATCCCAGTATACCCACGGCAATTTTGCTTCTGTAATCTTAATTTTACCAATCATCTTTCGGTTTTTCCGGATCTCTTTGGCCTGCGCACCGGAGCCTGTTGCAGCATCTACATGCAGCTATCTGGAGGCGGCACAGACGGGCGCATGAATCTTTTCCTTATATAATGGAATTATTCATAAACCTCATATGAAATCCGCAGTTCTCCAGCAGAATCGGTTGACAAAAGATTGTATCTCGTGTATTATTTAGTTTAGCGTTGTTTTTTATAGAAACAGCAGCTTGTCGCGGATCGTGGATCTGCAAGATGCCGGGAGGGGTATTCCATCATGAAAAAACGAGTTGCTTTCTTCATTGCCATTTTTCTTGTTTTCGCAGCTGTCGCTGTCTCTGCTTCCGCCTATGCGCAGGAGACCGGCTTTGCGGAATCGGAAGGAAAGCTGTATTACATTTCAGAAGAAACACAGGCGGCGTTTGTTCCGGAGGCAGAAGGTTTCTGGCCGATCGAAGGCAAAACCTTCTATTTCTTTGCGGACGGCAGTGTCAAGACCGTGGAAACAGACGGCCTTTGCAAAATCGGGGATCTCGATTATTACTTCCACGCGGAGGACAACCATGTGGAGCATCCGGAAACTGCCGGCGTTTTTGTGGTGAACGAAAAGCCCTATTATTTCTATGAAGACGCACATGTGGAACATACCGGTACGGCTCATGCCTTCTCTGCAGATGAAAAATGGTATTATGCGGATGAAAACGGCATTTTGCAAAAAGGCTGGATCAAAACAACTGCAGCAACTTATTTCGCGGGCGATGATTATGCGCTGCTTACCGGAAAGCAGGACAAGTATTGTTTTGACGCAGACGGCAAGCTGCTGACCGGGCTACAGACCATCGACGGGGCGTTGTATTACTACGACGCAACGACCGGCGAACAGAAAACAGGCTGGCTGACCATCGGCAAAGACCGCTACTATTTCGCCAAGAAAACCGGCGCCGCTGTGACCGGTCTGACAGAAATCTCCAAGCAGTTATACTGTTTTTCTGCAGATGGAAAAATGCAGACCGGCATGCAGACCGTGAACGGGAAAACCTATTATTTTGCGCCGAAGACCGGCGTCGCCGCGACCGGGCTGACAAAGATTTCAAAGAAGCTCTATTACTTCGCTGCGAACGGCACGATGCAGACCGGACTGCAGACCATTGACGGCAGCACTTATTACTTCGCACCGAAAACCGGTATTGCCGCGACCGGACTGACAACGGTTTCTAAAAAGCTCTATTGTTTCGCTGCGGACGGCACGATGCAGACTGGCATGCTGACTGTTGACGGCAGCACCTATTACTTCGCACCGAAAACCGGCATCGCCGCAACCGGACTGACGAGAATCGCAAAAGACCTTTTTTATTTTGCGGAAAACGGCACGATGCAGACCGGCCTGAAAACCGTAGACGGCAGCACCTATTACTTCGCACCGAAAACCGGTATTGCCGCGACCGGGCTGACTAAGATCGACAAAGAAAAGTATTATTTTGATGAAGACGGCACGATGCAGACCGGTCTGCAGACCATCGATGATGCCACCTATTATTTCGCGCCGAAGGGCGGCAAGATGAAGACCGGCTGGAACACGATCAATAAGAACAAATACTATTTTGCGCCGAAAACCGGCGTGATGACCACCGGTTGGAAACAGATTGACAAAAGCTATTATTACTTCGGCAATAACGGAAAGCTGCGCACGAGCACGATCGTCGGAAAATACTATGTTCTTTCCAGCGGCAAGCGTGCAACAAGCAACGCCGTTCGCTATGCAGTCAGCGTCATCAATGCGGTCAGCAAACCGGGCATGACAAAGATGCAGCAGCTGCGGGCCTGCTATAACTGGTGTATGTATAACATCAATTACGCGCGCAACCACACGAATCCCGCGAATCTCAAATATGACTGGCGTCAAAGCTATGCGTCGAATGCATTCACCAAGCATACCGGCAACTGCTACAGTTATGCGAGCGCCTTCGCCTATTGCGCCCGCATTCTCGGCTATAACGCCCGGGTGGCCATCGGGAAGATCTCTTCGAGCCACGGTATGACCGCACACGGCTGGACAGAACTTGTGATCGGTAATAAGACCTACATCTGTGACAGCGTCCAGCAGCGGTATTACGGCGGGAACTTCTGGATGCGCACATACCGCAATTATCCAAAGCGTCTTTCAAAAAGTGCCGCCTATAAAATCAGCCTTTATTAAAAAACCAAGGGTTATTTCAAGTTATGGTCTTCAGTTCATTCAGCTTTATTTGCATCTTTCTGCCGATCGTTTTTCTTCTGCACACGGTTTTGCCGGGCGTCAGAGCAAAAAACGCACTGCTGATTCCGGCGAGCATCCTATTTTATGCGTTTGGTGAGCCGGTCTATGTTGTTCTGATTCTTTTGAGCTCATTTCTGAATTATCTGTTCGCGCTCGGTATTAACAAAGAAACCGGGCGCGGCAAGTTTCTTCTGGCGGTGTCGGTCCTGTTCAATCTGGGACTGTTGGGTGTATTCAAATATACCGACATGTTTGTCTCCTCGCTGAACACCGTTTTGCATTGGAACCTTTCGTTGCCGGGAATCACGCTGCCGATCGGCATCTCGTTTTTCACCTTCCAGACCATGAGCTACGCGATCGATGTTTATCGCGGCGAGACTCCCTGCCAGAAGAATTACGGAAAGCTGCTGCTGTATATTTCCTTTTTTCCCCAGCTGATCGCGGGACCGATCGTGAAATATCATGATATCTGCAGCGCGATCGACAACCGAACGGTTTCTCTGAACGCTGCGGCCCCCGGGATGCGGCGCTTCGCGTTCGGCCTCGCAAAAAAAGTTGTGATTGCCAACACGATGGCCGTTGCGGCAGACGCGGTCTTTTCCGCCGGCGCCGGTCAACTCAACATCCTCTCCGCCTGGGTCGGTGCGATCTCCTATATGCTCCAGATCTATTTCGATTTCAGCGGCTACAGCGATATGGCTATCGGCATGGGAACCATGTTCGGCTTTTCTTTTAAAGAAAACTTTGACTATCCATATGCAGCGGACAGTATCCAGGCATTCTGGCGCCGCTGGCACATCTCGCTGTCCACCTGGTTTCGAGAATACTTATATATCCCGCTCGGCGGCAACCGAAAGGGAAAGCTGCGTGCGGTACTCAACCGACTGATTGTCTTTTTCTGTACCGGTCTCTGGCACGGCGCCAACTGGACGTTCGTCGTTTGGGGCTTGTTCCACGGCATGCTGCTGATGCTGGAAACAACCCTTCCGTTCTTTCAAAAAATCCCCAAGGTGCTCCGCCGGCTTTGGACACTGCTGATGGTCTGCCTCGGCTTTGTCATCTTCCGGGCCGACACCCTGCGCGCCGGAGTCACCGTCATTGCAAA
>Ga0247611_10010246_pt1 | contig 11050 bp, 13 predicted proteins | sample 177DNAGHGhighgp2_FD_192422 | JGI IMG/M metagenome (GOLD analysis project Ga0247611, IMG submission 192422) | Sheep rumen microbial communities from Palmerston North, Manawatu-Wanganui, New Zealand - 1770 DNA GHGhigh gp2 | ecosystem: Host-associated > Mammals > Digestive system > Stomach > Rumen... | reverse complement strand
AACCAGTTCGTTTCGGGGAACAAAAAAGCTGCTCTTGAGTCAGCTGTGGGGGCGGTTTTAAATCAATCAACGCCTAAGTTGATTGTAAGATTACCTATGCCTGAGGATGAGATTATTAAGGTGTCTGCGACTCAACCTCAAGCGCCTAAACCTGTCGGAGTACCAAAGCCAATTCCATCCGTAGAAGATATTACCCCTGAGGATGAAGAAGTTTTGGCAGCTTTAGATGAAGCTAAAAAAGCAAAAGAGCCTGAAGCAGAACCTTCTTATGAAAAGAAATCTCATGCAACAGGTCATTCCGATCAAGTTAATATGGTAGTGGATTTATTCGACGGAAAAATAATTGAATAGGTTTTTGTTATTGGAGTTGTTATGTTTGAGGATAATAAGTTAAATTGGTCAAAGATTTTTGCTTCTCATAAAACTAATATAATTATGGCACTACCGATATTACTTTTATTGATTTATTTTCAGCCGACAGACGAAGTAATGAAATGTAATCAATATTATAAATGTAAGGTTGAAAAACATTATTTATGGATATTTCCGTTTAACAGTAAAATACAACTTTCACGTAATAGTAAGCTTATTCCAAAGGTTTATAATGATTGGTTTAGAAAACATGGCGGTTATAATGGGTATACAAATTATACGGATAAATCAGGTAAAGAAGTTGCGCCTTTTACTCACTATGTTTGTTCTGCAAGATATTCTTCCGATGTAGACAGATGTTTAGACAGGCAAGCAAATATATTTCAGAATTATATCGAAAATCCAAAAATCAGATACAAAACACAAAGTAATGCCAGCGGTATCAGGTTGGCTGTATTTATTCTAGCTTTGTTTATATGGATAATTTCAATTAAATTTAAACGTTCAAGATAACCGGAATTCAATAAAACTAATTTTTGAATTTGCTGATTTCTTCAAAGTAATGAGCCAGAGCAATATAGCCTTTATAGATTTCGTTAGAAATTGTTGCATAATAGCTTGCATCAATGAATTTAAGTTCTTTTGCTCTAATTTCCATAATTTTATCTGCAATAGCTTTTTTATCTTTATCTTTTGAAGAAGACCAATCCTGCAATAGCAGTAATTCTTCGTTCATCTGTTTTGCTGTTGTATACTCGAGTGTATTGAAATCATATTTTGCAAGTAAATCCTTTTCAGTTTGACTTATACGACTTTGGACAGCTTGAAATTTATAGATTCTTTTAATAACAATATAATTATCTGCTACTCTTTTATGTGAATATGGCACCTCATTTTTAGCAAGCATTGCAGCATAAGATCTAGATGTGAAACTGTCTTCGTTGTTTGATAATGCACTCTTTTGTGTTAAATCAAAACCTGATTTTTTATCCATAATTTCTTCAATCAAAGTCAAACCTCCTAGTGATATGTTAATATTATGATAACAAAAATAAAATGTCATGCTTTTTGGCAAATATTTAACAAAAGTTAAAAGAAAATCTTATTTGTAAATATTTTTATGTAAATATCCCCCAAGTGTATGATATTACTGTATTTTAGCCAGTCGGGTAATAGACGATGCCTTAACCTTTTTGTTTAATAAACTTGTCGATAATAATGAAACAGAGAGGATTTTACAGTTATGATGAAAACTATTGAACCGCAGACGGAAAAGAAAATTATTAAGGTGGCTATTGTAGAAGATTTTAAGTTGACAAGAGTAGGATTAAGATGTGCATTAAACGCAAATGAGGATATTAACGTAGTAGCCGAGTGTGAGGATGCTTCTGTAGGATTACAGGCTATTGCAAGAGAAAAACCTGATGTTGTGTTGATGGATTTGGGCTTGCCTGGTATGAACGGAATAGAGGCTACTGTAAAAGTCAAAGAGATTGCACCAAAGACTAAAATTATAGCTCTTACTTCCCATGACAGAGAAGATGAAGTCGTTGCTGCTCTTAGTTCCGGTGCAAGTGCATATTGTCTTAAAGATATTGATCCTGATAAACTCGCAAATGTCATAAGAGATGTAAATGAAGGAGTTTGCTGGATTGACCCTATGGTATCTCAGTTAGCATTAAACTCTTTTCCTAAAGTTGAAAATATAGGATTTTTGCCAAATAAAATGCACGATGAAAATATGATTCCGCTTACGGAAAGAGAATATGAAGTTCTCAGACATCTTGTTACGGGCAAAAGTAATACCGAGATTGCAAAAGAATTAATAGTGAGTGTTCATACCGCAAAGGCTCATGTTTGTTCAATATTACAAAAAATGTGTGTAAATGACAGAGTGCAGGCTGCTGTTAAGGCTGTTAAAGAGGGATTAGTGTAAATATTTTTACCTTGTATAACGTAAATAAGTACATTACCAAATCGGTAATGTACTTATAGCGTGATGTAGTGTGTAGTATAAATTTAGCTCTTTGTATCGAGTTTTGGATTATTTCCTTCAAACTTTTTTTGAGCTTCTTTTAAAGCTCTGTCTTCTTCTACAATATCGAGTATAATAAAAAATTCAACAAGTTTATCAGCTAAACCAGGCATCCTTTTTTCTAATTCTTCTTTAAAGCCTTCTCTATTCTCATTTATTCCAAGTTCGCCGTCAGGTTTCTTTTCTCCTTTGGCATTTACTTTGTCATAATTTTTGAAGATTGTGTTTAACTTTTCTAAATCTTTTTGTCCGATGTTGATATTTCCGTCTTTAAGAAAACGCTGCATATCTTTAACGCTGAATTTAATATCGGAATAATCAGGTATTTGATTCATAAAAAATCTCCTATTACTAATTTATAACCAAGATAAGTTACGACACCTAAATAAAAAACTTTAGTAAAATTTTAAATATATTAAAATTTTTTAAGATATTATATTTTTTATTACAGATAATATTTGTGTAATATTGTATATAGTTACAAAAATTTATTTCAGCTGTTACAGACCTTTTAATATTTCAGCTTTCTGTAAGTTTTTATTGCATTTATTAGCTTTGAATTATTTTGTATAGAATAAATTTTAGCCAATGCCCATTCGGAAATCTGACGATTAGTTTGTGCATCAATTTCTCCGCTTTCTTCGCACTTTCTCAAATGTTTATCGACAGTGTTATAAATATTGTACATTGTTACATTATCCATTCTGTGAATAGGTCTTATAAAATAATCTGCAACTCCGCCGGAATGATAATCCAAGGTATGATATAAAGTTGTCAAAACATCTTTTGCATAAGTTAATTCATAGTCAAGAAAATCTATTACTTGCTGCTTGGTACCATGACGATACACATAGGTTTTAATTGCTTCAAGTTCATCTTTTGAATATTTGCCATAGCCTTCGGTACTCTTTAAGTAAGTCGTTGCATCGCTTATATAACTGTCTACAAGTATAGGTTTTATATTTAAAGTTTTTGCCAGCAATTTTTTATCACCGGCCTTTGTTAAAGAATTTTTCAGAGGTTTAAATTTTATCAGAGGTCTATTTGCCATTAAAGCTTCATACTCGGTTCCGCTGATTTTTGTTTCAACAAGAGATAATATTTCAGACTTGTTTGTCCTCAAAAATTGTGTTTTTTGTGTATCGGTAATTTCACTTGAAGTTAAAACCTTACGAACCGCAGCCAAATCTAAAGAATCAATTTTTTCAACCTTCATTGTCATATAAAAAACCTCATTAAACAACAATATCAATTTAACATCCGAGTAAAAAAAAGACAACCTCAAATTTATACTGAGGCTGCCTTTTTTTTACAAATTTTATATTTTAGTACCTGCCGGTAAAGCTTGCAACAGAAGCTCCGCCTGTCATTTTCTGCATTACTTCTATTGCTTTTTTAAGCTGTACGTCATTTTTATTTTTTATATCTTCTTCGGATAATTTAACTTCAACATCCGGTTTAATACCTCTTTTATGAATATCAGTACCGTTTGGAGTCAAATATTTCTGAATTGTAATATGAACACATGTTTCACGGTTAGGTCCGAGAGGAATAACTTCCTGAACGAGCCCTTTACCGAAAGTAGTTTCACCTACAAGAACAGCCTTTCCGTTATCTCTCAATGCACCTGAGAGAATTTCACTTGCTGATGCCGAACCTTTATTAATAACTACAACGACAGGTTTTTTAGTAAGAACGCCTTTTGTTGCTCTGTCTACGTTCTTATAATTATTTCTGTCAACCTGAGAAACTATATCCGAACCTTTGTCCAAAAACATATCTGCAATCGTAATTGCATGCATCAAACGTCCGCCCGGATTAGATCTTAAGTCAATAATAAAGCCTTTTTTATTATAATTTTTTTCAATTATTGAACGGAATTCCATAGCTGCAGTCTGACTCATAAACGAGCTTAATCTTATATAACAGATATCATCAGGCATTTTTACCGATTCTGGCACTTTTTGAGAAACAGATTTCAGCTTTATCGTTGCACGGGTAACGGTATAGAGTTTAGGTTCCTGTTCGCCTCTCTTTATCAAAAGACTGACCTGAGTGCCTTCAGGACCTCTGATTTGTTCCGCAGCTTTATCTACGGTAATACTTTTTGTACTGTTTCCGTTTATTTCCAATATTTCATCGCCTGCCAATAAACCTGCTTTTTCAGCCGGAGTATCTTCTATAGGTGCAATTACGGTAAGTTTACCGTCTTTCATACCGATTTGAATACCGATACCCTTTAAAGAGCCCTGCATAGCATTATTTTCTTCTTTATTCTCTTTCGGATCAAGAAATCTTGTATAAGGATCATTCAAACTCGCAAGCATGGTATTTATTGCTACATATGCATCTTCGTTTGTTTGCAAATAGTTGTCATATTTATGACGCCATTTTGCATTCCAATCCTGATGATTGTCAGTTTTATCAACATATCGTCTGTCAACATATTGCCAAACTTCATCATATAATCGTGCCGGACCGTTCAGGGCAAATACATTATTATGAACGAGCCACCCGTAACCTAACACGAACACAGTTAATGCTATAATACTTTTTTTCATAATTTTTCTCATATTTCTTGTTTTCCTCCAGTTTACTCTCAAATAACTCGCTCAAGCTTACATTTATAGATGTACTTTCACCTAAAATGTTCCCGACAAAATCATTTGGAATAATACTATGTAAATGATAACATAATAATTTTATTTTGTATATTATTATTGTTCAAAATTTACAGTACATAGTAATTATACAAAAAAATATACGCAAGAATATTATATATATACTTATTTTTCCAAATTATAAAACTGAAAGGAGAAATAAAATGTCAAAATCTATCTCAAAAACTATCAAAAAAGTTTGCGAAAAAGTTGGTACAAATAAAATAGTAATTTTTACAAATCACTTAAAAATAGATGGTAATTTGTATATTGAAGACGGGAAATGCGAAGAATGTCATGACGACATAATAACACTTACAAATGCTTTAGTATGCAGATTAAATGACTATTGTGACTGCAAAGAGGATGAATGTAACTGTGATGATTACGTCTGTTTTAAATATGATTGGCTTAATTTAAGTATAGATAAAATAACTGCTTACAGTGTTGTCGTTTAATTTAATATTTTACATATAACAATTTTATTCCTCTGCCCTTTAATATTTGTTTGTGATATATTTAACGGGTAGAGGAAATATTATGATTTATAGCGAAAAATGTAATACAATAGCCGATACCAAAAGCTTGGCTCAAAGATTTGCAAAACAAGTAAAGGATAATGGTTGTTTTGTAAACCTGTACGGTGAAATCGGTGCAGGGAAAACCGCTTTTGTAAAACTTGTTGCTGACGCTTTAGAAGTAAAAGAAAGAGTAACTTCTCCGAGCTTTGTTATTCTAAATGAATATCATAGCGGTCTGATTCCAATGTATCATTTTGATTTGTATAGACTTGAAAATGAAGGGGTAAAAACTATTATAGAGGAATTAAGAGAATATTCCGAAGGTAAAAAACTTACATTTGTCGAATGGGCTGAATTTTCTCAGGATGAAATACCGTTTAACCATCTAAAAATTAACGTTACATATGATGATGACGATTCAAGACTATATACCTTTGAATCTAATGATATTTCAGGGGATAAGATTATAGAAGGGTTGGGAAAATAATGAGTAATATCACTTTGGCTTTTGATACCTGTCTTGACAAAATGTATGTTTCACTTGCTTGTGACAATGAAATTATTGCTTCAAAAATCGTAGAAAATCACGATGAAAAATACCATTCCGCTTTTCTTATCTCTACAATAAAAGAGGTTTTAAAAAGCAACAATTTAACAGTAAAAGATATAAACCTTATTGCAACTAATATAGGTCCGGGAAGTTTTACAGGTATAAGAGCCTGTACTACTGTTGCAAGAGTAATGGCACAGCAGTTGAATTGTAAAGCCATAGGAATTTCTTCTCTGGAAATTCTATCCCAAATAAAAGATGACATTGATATGGTTGCTCTTGATGCAAGAAAAAATAAAGCCTACTTATATTTTGACAAAGAAATAAAAGGTGCGGTTGATTTAGAAGAAGTAAAGGAATTAGCAACAAACAAAAACGTGATAACAGATAACAAGTTGCAGACAATTATTGGCGGAGAATCTTATCAAGATACAGATGCAAGATTAGGCGATATTCTGGCAAGACTTGCAATAGAAAAATCTAAAAAATCAGATTGTAATTGGCAAAATTTAAAACCTTTATATATACAACCGCCTCCGATGGGGTAATTCGGAATATTTTAATCTGACTATATACGATGTTAAGCAAATATTATGTATTATTTATTAAAGTTTTTATATGTATACAGGTAAAAACTTTAGTATAAGCAATTTTTTATAAACAGATTACTTTATGTATATATAAGTACAATGTGTATAGGTATTTTTTTATGGTTAATTTCTCAGGTTTAGCTGAAAATATGTATATTGGTGCGAGAAAATGGATAAAGCCTGTATCTTTTAAAGGTATACAATATGAGCCTAAAACTTTAGAGCGAGATGTAGTAGAAATTACACAGAAACCTGCTATTGTTGGAGTACCTTTAGATAGGACTTCAAGAGAATGTGAATATTTTGGAGTTGACAGTTCAGAGCATGTAGCTGATAAAATTTCTAACCATAAAAATTTGGATAAAGCTAAAAAGGAATGGTGTATTGGTTGGTCATGTGGTGAAATTCTCAATTTTGGTGGTTGGACTATTAATCAGAAGGGTATTGAAAAGCTAAAACAATATCTTTGTGAAAGAGATTTAATACATGCAGTAACGCGAGCACGCATACGTGAATTTAACCTGAACCATGCTGCAAAAATGACATGTTTAAGTGAAATTTTCGGAAAAAGTAAAAACGGGTATCCTGAAATACATACAATAGGGTTAGTAAGTGCAAACGGGAATTTATATATACTGGATTCGCTCGGGGAGCAAATACCTCCGTTGAAAGATTTTCATTCCATGTTAAAAGAAGCTTTTAAAGATTTTGGTTACCGTAAAATTATCGTATCTACAAAGCCACAGCAGGCAATAACAGATTATACTTGCAATAATTGGACTTTTGCAAATATAGAAAGTGCTTTAAACGCAATTTACGAACACAATCTAAGCATTGAAACAGTAGAAGAGCTAAATAAAATTCTTCCTGAAGATATAAATAAAATCCTAGAAAAGCAGTATAGATGTGCAATTTGGGTTGATTAATTTTATCTTCCGCAGATTACTCTTGCCGCATGAATTCCTGAAGCTGACGCTTGTATCAAACCTCTTGTAACACCGGCACCATCCCCGATTGCAAAAAGATTTTTAACACCCTCTGTTTCGAGTTCATTTGTTAATTTTACTCTTGCAGAGTAGAATTTAACTTCAATACCGTAAAGCAGAGTATATCTTGATGCCGTTCCCGGAGCTATTTTATCTAATGCATACAACATTTCGATAATACTTGTCATTTGTCTGTAAGGAATTACAAGACTCAAATCACCCGGAGTAGCACATGTCAGTGTAGGTGTTAATATGCTTGCTTTTATTCTTTCCGGAGTAGAACGGCGGCCGTCAAGCAAATCACCGAATCTCTGAACAAGAATACCACCCGCAAGCATATTTGCAAGACTTGCAATATGCTGACCATATTGGATAGGTTCTTTAAACGGCTCAGTAAATCTTTCACTTACAAGTAATGCAAAATTAGTATTATTTGTTGTTTTTTCTGCATAACTATGTCCGTTTACGGTTGCGATGCCGTTATAGTTTTCCTGAACGACTTCACCATTCGGATTCATACAGAAGGTTCTGACTTCATCTCCAAAAGTCGGAGAGTGATAAATTAATTTTGATTCATATAATTTTGATGTTATTGGTTCAAAAACAGGTGCAGGCAATTCAACACGAACCCCGACATCAACTGCATTATTAACCATACCTATTTTATTTTGGCTAAATTCTTTAGTTAACCAGTCTGCCCCTTCACGACCAGGAGCTATAATTGTGTATTCAGCTCTGATTTCTTCTCCGTTATCAAGAATTAATCCTTTTACCTGCTCACATTCAACAATAAGATTTCTTGCAGATACATCATTTCTTATGGTGATTTTTTTATCGAGGAAATCCTGCATATTTTTCAGTACGTCAAGACTTCTTTCTGTACCTAAATGTCTTACAGGTGAATAAACGAGTTTTAATTCGGCTAAAGAGGCTTCTCTTTCAAGCTCTTTAAAGGTTTCAATATCTGTTCCGAAAACCTCTTCGGTTGCTCCGAATTTCAAATATAATTCATCAGAATACTTAATTAATTCTTCTACCTTATCTCTTGACATATAATCCAGCATGTGTCCGCCAACATCAGGAGTTAGAGTAAGTTTGCCGTCAGAAAAAGCACCGGCTCCGCCCCATCCGCATAATAAGCCGCATCTTTTACAGTTTGGACATTTTTCATAACCTTCTCTTAAAAGACATTTTCTTTTTTCAATTCTTTGTCCTTTTTCAATTAGAACTACCTTCCAATCAGGTTTTAATTTTGTTATTTCTAATGCCGCAAAAATTCCGGCAGGTCCTGCTCCAACTATAGCTACATTATACATTCAATTATCCTCTTTTTATCTACCTTAGCCGAATAAGTATAACCCGAACAAAATTTGTTTTAAAGAATTTGTGAAGAATATGTTACGGAATTATAAATTAATGCAATTATATACAAGGTTACTATTAAACCAGACTTTTGAATTTCTCCAAATCTTCTAAGGTATCAATACCTACAGGTACAAAGTCAACAACAGATACTTTAATTTTCATACCGTTTTCCAAGGCTCTTAATTGTTCAAGACTTTCTGTTTTTTCTAAAGGGGTCTGAGGAAGTTCCGTCATTTTTATAAGAGCTTCACGCTTATATCCGTATATACCTATATGCCCAAAACAAGATGCAAAGCCTTTATTTCGTACATAAGGAATTTTTGAACGTGAAAAGTAGAGAGCATACCCTTTTGCTCCGACAACACATTTTACAAGATTAGGATTATTTGCTTCTTCTTCTGTAGTTATAATTCTTATAAGTGTTGAAAGATCAGCCTTGTCATCAAATTTAACATTACGGATAACATCATCAACAGCTTCAGGTTTAATCATAGGTTCATCACCTTGAAGATTAACGATATAATCGATTTCAGGATGTCTGTCAACGACTTCTCTAATTCTGTCACTGCCGCATTTATGCTCGGTTGAAGTCATTTCAACAATACCGCCAAAAGCTTTAACAGCATCAAAAATTCTCTCATCATCAGTTGCCACAATAACTACATCAGCTAATTTCGCCTGTTGCGCCTTTTCATAAACCCATTGAATAATAGGTTTTCCTTTAACCTCTATTAACGGTTTTCCTTCCAATCTGGATGAACCGTATCTTGCCGGTATTATTATTGCTGTCTTTCCCATTATATTCTCCCTTTCGTATTGTTTTACATTAATTCACTTTGAATAATTTTTTTACTGTCAAGTAATATAAACTGTTTTTTATTTATCACACATTTTACTTGTGAATCACCTACTTTAGCCTTGAGATAAAATGTAAAAAATACTTTATTTATTTCAAGATTATTAAAATCCGTTATAACAAGACATCTTCCAAAACTGCTTATAACTATACAATCATTATAAATATCAAATTTAGCAAAAAAGCCTCTAAAACGCATATCCCCGACACTAACCAAAGGACATTTAAAAGTTTCTATAGGCGTTCCGTAATTATCTCTAATCTCTTTATATGTGTAGGGAAAATTTTTACTGTATAAATCGGACATTATTTTCTTAAATACGGATATAAAAACAACGGCAAAAATAAGCCACAAGGCAATAAAAATTTTAACATTAGGTTCTGTACCTGAATAAATAGAATAACCTATCCAAGTGATAAAGCCTATCGCAAAAATAAATAACAGTATAAATTCAAATTTGCCTAATTTAATATTAAACATTAATCTTTCTCTCCGAATTATTTACCACAAATCCAACCCACTGGTCCTGATGCATTTCTTCAATTATATTAAGATTTTCTCTTTCTATTGCCTCTAATACAATATCTCGCTTTTCATTTAAAATACCGCTTAGAGAAAGTATCCCGTTGTCATTTAGCAAATCTTTTAAATCGCCCATAATGTCAAAAAGAACATTATGCAAGATATTTGCCATAACAAAATCAAATTTTTGATTTATTTTGTCAGCCGTACCAAGCTCAAAGTAACAAACCACATTGTTTTTAGCTGCATTTTCTTTTGCGACATCAATTACTGTTTCATCAATATCACAGCCGTAAGTGAATTTTGCCCCCATTTTTATTGCACAGATTGATAAGATACCTGAACCCATTCCGATATCAGCAACTGTCATATTGGGTTTTAAATACTTTTCCATTGCTCTCATACAAAGCTGGGTAGTTTGATGAGTTCCTGTACCGAATGCGCAACCGGGTTCTAGTCTTATTATAACTTCATTATCTTGTTTTGGTTCGTAGCTAAGCCAATCAGGCACTACGGTAATTCTGTCTGTAACATGGGTAACATCCCATTTTTCTTTCCATTTTTTTGACCAGTCTTCGTTTTCTTTTTCTTG
>Ga0247611_10010243_pt1 | contig 11051 bp, 8 predicted proteins | sample 177DNAGHGhighgp2_FD_192422 | JGI IMG/M metagenome (GOLD analysis project Ga0247611, IMG submission 192422) | Sheep rumen microbial communities from Palmerston North, Manawatu-Wanganui, New Zealand - 1770 DNA GHGhigh gp2 | ecosystem: Host-associated > Mammals > Digestive system > Stomach > Rumen ... | reverse complement strand
ATTCCAGGCTTATGCTGGTCTTGAACCTAGTAAGAATGATTCTGGTACACATGATGGATTAGGTGTTATGGTTAAGCATGGTTCATCATATTTAAGAAAGTATTTAATGAATTCTGCTGAAACCTTCTATGTTTATAATCCTTCTATTTCTGATTTCTATTGGAAGAAAAGAAATGAAGGTAAACACCACAGAGTTGCCTTATCTCATGTTGCTAGAAGATTAATCAACACAATTTTCTATCTTGAAAAACATAATCAAGATTTTGATTCAAAATTAGTAAAATAAATATACGGCGATATTTATTTTCAAATATTATCATCCTCAAAGATTTTTAAAAAATCACTAATTTGAGGATTTTTACTCTTGGTTTAACTAACTTATTAAAATTTTTATAATTTAGTACTTGATTATGAATAGTTAATCACCCCACTTTGAATGGTATTTTAACATATATTTTTCATTATTTCTATAATATAGACTTCATTTAAACAAATATAAAAAATATTTTATTGATTTTATTTACAAAAGTAAAGTATAATTATATTGAATTTTAAGGAGGGATTATGATGATTTTTGAAAAGGAAATTGAATTTAAAACATTAATCACAAAAGAACAATATGAGTCATTAGTTAAAGAATTTAATTTAAAAGATAATATTTATTGTCAAACAAATCATTATTTTGATACACCAGATTTTTTATTACATGAAAATAAAATTGTATTAAGAATTAGACAAAAGGGAGACAATTACAAACTTACCAAGAAAACAAAAAGCACTGTTGGTAATGATGAATCACATATTCTTCTTACTGAAGATAAAGCAAAGGATTATATAAGTTCAGGATTTAATGCTGAGATAATTGACCTTCCTTATAATGTAATAAAGGTTGCTGAGCTTACAACTTATCGTACTTCTTGTTTCTATAAACATGGTAAATTATTCTTTGATAGATCAGAATATTATGGACATGTTGATTATGAAATAGAATATGAGGCAGAACATGATGAAGAAGGTAAACATGATTTCTTAAATTTTATGAAGTCTCATAATATTGAATATAAAGAATCCCCTAAGAAAAGCGTTAGAGCTTTTGAAGCTAAAAAATAAATTACTACTGGATAAAAAAGCACCAATTGGTGCTTTTTTTAGAATTTTAATTTAAAAAACTTTGGTGATGAGATATTTATATTAGTAATCAAATTATCTCCATTAAAATCACAATTAATCATTATAAGATTTTGTTTGTCCTTGATTTTTTGGCTTATTAATAATAAAGGTTTATCATTTTCTTGTGACATATATAAATCTTTATTCTTATCTTCACCATCTACTTGTCCTTTAAAATTCATAGATATATTTCCATCAAATTGACAAACTAAATATTCTAGTTCAGCATCAGGATTATTTATTTTAGAAAACAAATCTTTAAAATACTCTAATACTTCATTTTTGCCAACAAATTCTTTTCCAGAAAAATCTGAATGTAGATTTACATTCTCACTTAAAAAACTTAAAAATGGGTCAATTTTATAATCGTGAAAACCTTCGCCAATGGTATCAAGAACATTAAATTGTTTTTCTAATAAATCAGGATTTGAATCTTCTTTTATTTTTTCAAGTCCTTTATACCAAAAATTATATTTATCTCCTTTTAAAGCTAAGCTTGAATCAAATCGTTCCTTATCATAAGAACCTATACCTATAGGTGCATAATATGATATTGCATTAAACTTTTTTGACTGATATAAAAGATTATGCTTAGATGCACGTGTAATATGAGGAAATCTTGGTGCCACCATACATTCAATTAGTATAAAGGATAACTTACCATCTATTCTTAATATCATAGATGGAATATCATGCTTATTCTCAATTGCTTTAATTGGTTCATATTTATGCTTTATAACTTCATGAGCTGTAAAAAAATCTAACGCAAAATCATAGATTTCATCCTCAGTCATAATATCATCTTTATTATATGAAGGAATGCCCTTACCCCAATCTTTTTTTATCTTATTTTTAATAAACATTAAAAACACCTTCTTTATAACATAAAGCCCCAATATAAAATAGGGGCTTCAAATTTATTACTTTATAAAAATTACGAAATAGATATATGATAAGCCAAGTAATGCTATACCAGATATTAAAAGAATCATATTAATATTAATGTATTTGGCATAATCGTCTGTCTTTTTAAAATCAGAATTAGATATTTTGTTTTTAAAAAGTTTTCTATCTTTAAGCCAATATCTTATGACTAAAATCAAGAAGTAAATTAATCCCGTAAAAGCCATTACAATTTCAGTTATTCTCTTATTGCCAAAACCAATATTAAAAGGAATTGATAATGCTATAGGTAATACTATTAAAATTAAATATGCAATAATAGTCTTTAATATCTTATTCATAATATCCTCAAATTTAATTCTTAATAAAGTTTATTTAAAAACTAATTATTGCCTTCTAAAGCTAGTTTAGAATTATCTTCATTAATTTTTAAATCTTCACTTTTTTCGTTTGATGCATATAAATATTTTGGATCAATAATATCATTTTTCCAATCATTTGCAAGTTCTTCAGTTGCTAAAATATAATGATCATTTCCTATATTAATCCAACTACACTTTTCATAATCAATATCAGCCTTATTATAAACTAACTTCTTTCTTTCATCCTTTGTTTTAGGATCTGGTTGTGGGATAGCAGTTAATAAAGCTCTAGTATATGGATGAATTGGATGCTTATAAATAGTATCTGCATTACCAAGTTCAACAATATTACCATTATGCATAACTGCAATTCTATCAGAAATATATCTTATAATTGATAAATCATGTGCAATAAATAGATATGTTAAATCATTATCATTTTGAAGTTTTTTCAAAAGATTTAATACTTGTGCACGAATAGAAACATCTAGCGCTGAAATTGGTTCATCTGCAAGTACAAGCTCAGGTTCAATTACTAACGCTCTTGCAATACCAATACGTTGACGTTGTCCACCAGAGAATTCATGTGGATAACGAGATAAATGTTCAGGCAATAGACCAACTTGTCTCATCATACGTGATACTTTTTCTAATCTTTCTTCTTTTGATTTAAACAATTTAAAATTATATAATCCTTCAGAAACAATATAGTCAATATTAGCACGTTCGTTTAATGAAGCAGCTGGATCTTGGAAAATCATTTGAATAGACTTCTTTTTTGCTTTTATTTCATGAGAAGTCAAATGACCACTTATTAATTTACCCTTGAAATAAATAGCTCCAGAAGTTAGATTATAAATTCCTAAGATTGCTCTTGAAATAGTTGTTTTACCAGAACCTGACTCACCAACCAAACCAAATGTTTCACCAACATAAATATCGAAGTTAAGGTTATTACAAGCTTTAACAACTCTCTTCATATTACCAAAATGTACATTAGATTCTACAACAGAGCATAAAACTTCACGACCATTTTTATCGACAGTTGGCCAATATTTTAACATACCACTTTTCTTATCAAGTGAATATTTATAAAATTCATCATTTTTATGAGAAATTAATTCATCATAATAATCTTTTGGTAAATAATTCTTTAATTCTAATAATAGTTCATTATAGCCCTTAGATTTTTTCTTTTGAGCGATATTAAATCCCTTATAATAAATAGCACCTCTTACTTTTAAATCTAAAGTAAATAGTCCTTTTAAAATAGTATATAATTCATTTGATTTAATATCATCAAATTTAGTTGTTTTTTTCAATTCTAATGTGAAGTCATTTTCTAATTCAAATTTACCAAATTCTGATACTACATTAGTTCTATCAAATTTACAAATCAAATCATTATCATTTCTATCATATGTTATATCTTTTTTAGAAATAATATCGATATTATTTGGATAATATTTGTCATAAATTGCTGTTAATCTTAATAAATCAAATCTATCTTCAATCGTAAAGTTTTTATTAATTCTAACGAAATCATCATTATCATCAATATATATTTTTGCATTTTTTTCTGCAATATTCTTTCTTCTTTCAATTTCAGACTTTGTTAAATTTGAAGGAATAAGCATTCCATCAAAGTATAATGCGCCTGTAATTGCAGACTTTTGTGAAAACAATGATTGTATGATTTTAAGTTTTGTTTGGAATTCTTCACTATTAAGATCATTATTATCATTTGCATAAACATCAAAATTACTGTACTTTTCATCAATACCTAATAAAGTAACATTTGCATTTACAACAGAAATTGCAATTCTTTTATCGTAATTATTTTGTAAAGGCCAGTATAATGGATAATTAGTTTTTTGATCTTTTGTTACATTTGTAAATAAATAATCACGTTGATTAATTGTGAAATTATGTCTTACAAATGATTTTTCTATATAAGCTTTGAATGATTTAGATAATTTATTTGGTAATAATTCACCCTTATAATAGAATCCTTTAACAGTTAAGTTAGAGTCTAATAATGAACGAATAGTTTCAGCCTTCATCAAATCATCTGGATTTGATAAATCAAATAAATCATCACCATAAATATCAAATGAAAATGTATTATTTAATTTAGATTCCTCACCAGAAACGGCGCGTTCAATTGTTGCATTAACTGCAGAAAATTTAACAATCTTCTTCTTATCATATGTATGTTGAGGCCAATATGGTAAGAATCCACCATCCATCTTATCAAAATATTCTAATAATAATGGACCATCTTCAATGTGAAAGAATTTGCTCATAAATTTCTTTGTTAATGATTTAGCAAACTTAGGTGTCATTTTTCTTGTGTAATATTTACCATGGTAATATACACCACCATCAACAAATCTATTTAAAGAGAATAAAGCACTTAAAAATTTAACTTTAGTTTTAGCATTACTATCATTTATATCAAATTCATCTGTTTCAGTAATATCAAATGTAGCTTCTTCTTCATCTAATAATTTCCCATCTAAGCTTTTAATCTTTGCTTTATAAAATGATAACAAAATAGGTTTATTCATTTTAGTTCTTGTTGGATAAACTAAAGGGAAACCATCATTTGTTAATTTTGTATGAGAAATAACATAATTCAAGTCATCGATAGTATATTTTAAAATATTATATTCATTAACTAAATCTAAATTCTCAGAAGTATTATTGTTCTTGTTCTTCATTTGTTTTTAAACCTCCTGAGTATATTTTTGCAACGCGCTCTGTAATCTCACTTAAAATTTTTGGCTTTTCAACCTTTGGAGCACGTGGATCTAACAACCATGTTTTAGCATAATGTGTATCATTTACCTTAAACATAGGTGGTTCCTTAACAAAATCTACTGCTAAAGCATATGGATTTCTTGGTGCAAATGCATCACCTTTTATCTCATTAAATAAGCTTGGTGGTGTACCTGTAATTGAATATAGGTTTTCACCCTTTTCTCCTAACTGAGGAAGAGATGATAATAATGACCAAGTATATGGATGTTGTGGATCATAGAAAATATCTTCTGCAGTACCATATTCAATAATTTGACCTGCATACATAACAGCAACACGATCAGCTATTTCAGCAACAACTCCTAAATCGTGTGTTATAAATATAACAGTGAAACCATATTCATTTTTTAATTCTTGAATAAGATTTAAAATTTGTGCTTGAATTGTAACATCAAGAGCAGTTGTTGGTTCATCACAAATTAAAATATCTGGATTACATGCAAGTGCAATTGCAATAACAACTCTTTGACGCATACCACCTGAATATTGGAATGGATAATCATTATATCTTTCTTCTGCATTTTTAATGCCAACACGCTTTAATAACTTTATAGCTTCTGCCTTAGCATCAGCTTTATTATATCCTCTATGTAATCTTATAACTTCAGAAATTTGTGATCCAATTTTTCTTAAAGGATTTAAAGATGTCATTGGGTCTTGGAAAATTGTAGATATTCTTTTCCCTCTTATATTAATCCATTCATCATTTGATTTAAATTTAGCTAAATCAACACCAGCATATTCAATAACTGAATTTTCATCAACAGAACCATTTTCTTCAAGCATACCAGTAAAACATTTTGTAAAAACTGATTTACCTGAACCTGACTCACCTACAATTGCGATAGTTTCACCTTTATAAATATCAAGTGAAATATTTCTTATTGCTGTTAAGACTTTATTTCTAACAGAAAATCTAACAATCAAATTCTTTACAGATACAATAACTTCGCCATTCTTAACGTTATCAATAGGATTTAAAGTAATTTCTTTTTTACTCATATTACCCCTCCTATCGATGCTTCTTTGGATCTAATGCATCAGATAATGCAGTACCCATTAAGAAGAAAATAAATATTATAACTGCTAATAAGAAAGCAGGTGCAAGGATTTGCCATGGATATATATCATAATGCTCAATACCCAATTGCAAAATAGCACCAATTGAAACGTCATATCCAGCAAGACCAACACCAAAGTAACTTAAAGAAACTTCTGATGAAATCATACTTGGTAATAATAAAGAAAATTGAGTAATAATTACACCTAAAATATAAGGTAAATAATTTCTAAACATGATTCTTGTTGCAGGAGTTGCAAGTGTTTTAGATGCAACATTATATTCTCTATTATCGATAATCAAAACTAAGTTTCTAATAATTAAAGCAAGACCTAACCAACCAGTAATTGTCAAAGACAATACAAGCCTTATTTCGATAGGAACAGAACCAAATCTTGTTGAAAATACTACTGCTAATAACATATAAATTAGTAAGCTTGGTATATTAGTAATTAAGTTATAAATTTCAACAAATAGCCAATCAATCTTTTTAAAATAACCCCAAGCAAGGCCAGCAAATGTACCTATAACTAATATAATACCGGATGAGATAATAGCAAGTAATAACGATTTACCTGCACCCTTCCATGTTGTAAAGAATAAATCTCTACCAATTTCATCAGTACCCCATAAATGTTCAAATGATAGACCTAAATTAAATTCATATTTATTCATTTCAGTGGCTCCTTCTGGAGCGATTAATGGAATAATAATTATGCCTAATAACAAAATAGCTAATGTTACTAATGATATAATTGCGGATGGTTTATGAATAAAAACTCTAAATACTGATTTCCAATATGAATATGGTTCAGTAACAATATGTTCTGATTCTTCCTCATTCAATTCAACTCTAACAAATAAATCATCAAGGCCATCAGATACATTTGTAGAATTATCAACATTTTCATTTAAATTAATTGAATTTTCCATATCTAATACCTCCTTATTTAGATGTTAATTTAATTCTTGGATCAAAGAATACTGTAATTATATCACCAAGTAAAAATGCAAGCATTGATATAGCAGCATATAAAACTGTTAAGCCTTGAATTGCAGGAATATCTGGTGTTCCCTTTAGAGCGTTCATAAGTTCTCTACCTGTTCCTGGTATAGACCAAATAGATTCAACGAAATATGAACCTATAATTGCAGTTAATAAAGTAGCTGGGATATTACGCACTAAAGGAACGCAAGCATTTCTTAAAACATGAGTATACATAATTCTATTTTCAGATAATCCCTTGGCTCTTGCAAATTTAACATAATCTGAATTTAATTCATCAACCATGTATCTTCTTACCCAAATTATTAATCCAGGTAAACTTAAAAAGAATATTGAAAAGATTGGAACAATTAAAGTCCTTGGATCTCCTTCTTTATATACATAACCAAATTCTGCCCATCCAAAAATACCGTTTTTATTACCTGTCCAATTCTTAACAAATAGATAAAAAACAAGTGCAGGTATAGCATAATTTAACACAATAAATATTGTTCCTATTTTATCAACAATACCACCTGGCTTTTTAGCCATAGCAACTCCCATAGGGAAACCTACAATATATGTTAATAATACTGAAATAATAGAAATTTTAAAAGATAATCCCATTCTTTCTGATATTACATCAGCAATAAAACGATTGCTCTTTATAGAACGTCCTAAATAAATAAAACCTTTCCATACCTGTTTAACTTCTGTATAAGTATTGTTCCATACGTATGGTATTTCTTTATAAATTGGAAGAATATAGTAAATATATTGGAAAATATTTTGTAAAATAGAAATATCATTTCCATTAATATCTTTAATTCCATAAATAAATAATTGTTTATTTTTATAGTTTTCAGCAGCAAATAATCCCATTCTACCTAATAGTTTGTTATACTGTTCAACATTATAAAATGACTCTTCAGGTAAAAGTCTAATTAATACAGCTACTATTGCAACAAGAATTATCAAAGTCACAAATGATGTCAAAATTCTTCTTACAATGTATAAAAAAGTAGCATTTGTAAAAAAGCTTTTTAGTGCATTTAGAACAACATGATACCATGCCGTTGATTCTTTAGTACTACCTGTGTTATTAGTTTTTTCCATATAAAAAAATCCTTTCTAAAAAAAATTAAGGGAATAATTATATATTATTCCCCTAATCGAATTTTTTCAACAAAAATTTGATTTTTTTTACTTTTTATCGAAAATAATTTTAAAATTCATACTTATTTATTTGCTTCGTATGCATTATTGATAGCTGTACGTTGTTCTTTTGTAATAGGATTTTCAGAAACAACAAGATTCTTATACTTATCGTTATTTAAACCATAACCAGCTTTTGCAGTTTGATGAGGAATAACTCTTGATACAGTTGGATATAATCCTGAACGAGTATAATATGGAATTATAATTGCCTGTTCATAAATTGCAAAATATTCAGCTTCAGCAAATTCTTTGAAGCGCTTAGATAATTGTGAAACATCTGTATATTCTAATGCTTCTGAATACATTTCAGTATATTCACCTAAGATATTATGCATTAATGTCTTTTGTTCTTCAGATAAATTACCAGAGAATCCCATGTAAGAAATTGTATCACCATTACCTTCAATAATTGTATGTAAGAATGACTTAGGATCACCATAATCTGCACCCCAACCCATATTAGTATTGAAATCAAAGTTGTGATTTCTTGACATCCATAATGTATTTTGGTTGTCTGATGTAGGTACATTAATTTGAATATCAACTACACCATTAGAATTTTCTTCAAGTGCAGTATACATCTTAGTTTGATAAGCTAAGTTTGTAGGATTCATAGAACCTAAAACATCAATCTTAATTGGGAATGTAACACCTTGCTTTAATAATTCTTCTTTTGCTTTTGCAAAATATTCTCCGGCCTTTTCAGCATCATATACTGGGTCATTTCCTTGATCAGTACCATTTAGACGAACACCTGTTGTGCCTTGCTTTTCATTATAAATTTCTTCAACATATTCTGTATAATCCTTACCATTTTCATCAACAGCTAAGTCCTTAACAGTATATGAACGAATTAATCTTTGAGAAGGATCTTCTTGGTTATAATATTTTAAGTATTCCATGACATTTAATCCATATAAGAATCCTAAACGGAAATTAGTATTTGCTACTGCTTTGGCAGTATCAGCCTTTTCAGATTCGCTCTTTGCTAATTTAGTATCAGTATACTCATAGTATGTACGAATATAATTGAAGTAACCATTCCAGCAGAATTGGTCTGTTGATGTTACTGGAGAACAGTTTGGATCATAAGGATTCTTTGATGAACCAGAACCATCACTTCCTGTTACATATTTAGACCAACCTGTTGTATCTGTTGATTGAACTGTAAATCCATCAATATCTCCATTTTCGTATAATAATCTAGCTTGTTCAATACCAGCCTTATCTTCGATATATATTTCTTCAACCTTGTTAACATATACATGTTCTGCATCATAATATTTTTCATTCTTAGTTAATTCAATTGATGATTCATCAATATGTTTAGTCATACGGAATGCACCGTTAACTAAAATACTATTTTCATCAGTACCAAAATCAGTACCTTTTTCATCTAAGAAATCTCTATTAACTGGATAATAGCAACCATATGTTAAGCAAGTTAAGAAATATGGAGTCTTTTCTGTTAATGTATATTCTAGAGTATAATCATCAATAGCTTTAATACCTACTTCGTCAAATGGAACATCATCTTCTGTTCCAGTAATACCAGAATCAGTAACTTTGTTATTTTGACGAGATGCATAATATTCAGATGAACCATCAATAACACCATCAACTAAATATTCAAGCTCAGATGCGTTAATTGGGTCTAATACATATTCGATACCAGCAACGAAATCATCAGCCTTAACTTCAGCATAATCTGTACCATCGTTCTTTATCCATTTAACACCTTTTCTTAGTTTAAATGTCCATTTTTGCTTACCATTTGCTAAATCCTCTACCTTATATCCTAAAGCTAAATCACCAACTGTATTACCATATTGGTCATTTCCAATTAAGCCATCTACCATATTTCCATACTGTAAAGAATTATACTGCCATGTGTTAAGGAAATAATTGAATTTGAAATCAGTCATTTCTGTTGTATAGGCTACCTTATAAGTATCCTTAGTTTTAATTTTAACATCACCAACAGTATAATAACCTTCAGCGTCAATAGCGCCATTTGCATGCTTGTTAGCTAAAGATACATAGCCATCAGGCAAATCATCACTTTGAGCTGTTGTTGTTACAACTGAAGAGCCTGTTCCAGTAGGATTTGTAGTTTCATTCTTTTGTCCACAAGATGCTAATGCTAATACTGCTAAAGAGGCAGCACTAGCTAATGCAATAGTTTTTAATTTCATTTTTTTTACCTCATTCCTTTATAATAAAATAAATTTTATACCAATATTTTAAGATTTTATACATAATAAGTCAATAGTTTTCGATAATTTGACATATTTTATTTACATTTTTGAATAAAATTCTATTTTTATATCTATTTTATGCAATTTTATGAATTTTTTTCGGGATTTTAGATACTTTTTTTATGATTTTTGAACATTTTTGCTGTTTCTGTATAGATTTTAAAAACATTTCAAATAATTTTGTAATTACATTTAAGACATTTTTGTAAATTATTTAATGTTTTATAAGTCAAAAATAAAGTTTTAGCTTTAAAGAATTGAAATAGAAAACT
>Ga0247611_10010241_pt1 | contig 11051 bp, 10 predicted proteins | sample 177DNAGHGhighgp2_FD_192422 | JGI IMG/M metagenome (GOLD analysis project Ga0247611, IMG submission 192422) | Sheep rumen microbial communities from Palmerston North, Manawatu-Wanganui, New Zealand - 1770 DNA GHGhigh gp2 | ecosystem: Host-associated > Mammals > Digestive system > Stomach > Rumen... | reverse complement strand
TGTTGCATGGTATGTTATGAGTGAATTGAATATGGCTCAGGGTAAATATATTGTAACCAAGGGTATTATAAACAACTCACTAATTCAGTTGGAAAAAACAGATAATTCAAACGAATTTATATTGATGCTATTTAAGTATAATATGTATAAGGTTCTCAGATTCAAAGGCGATACCGAAAATTCTGAAGTATGCTTTGCTCAGGCAAATTATATTGCGAATAAGCATAATATAAGATTTGAATTTGATACTAATCCTGAACACTTTATACCTCTTGTTGATCCTGATGAAGATTTGTCAATTCAGGGTTCAGGATTTAAAAACGGTTCTATGTCAGATTTAGATAATAATGCCGGAACAAGTGACCGTCCGGTACAACCTGATGATAATCAGTAAAGGAGTGTAATATGAAAGTTCTTTTTGCTGCGGCAGAGGTAGCACCTTTTTCAAAGGCCGGTGGATTAGCCGATGTTGTTGGCAGTTTGCCAAAGTATATTGAGAAAAAGGCTCAAATAGCCATATTTACGCCGCTACATGGGTTAATTGATACTGAAAAATGGGGCATTAAAGAACTGGAAAATTCCGAGCTATGGTTGACATTTGGTAATCAGGGACATAAATTCAGATTGTTTATGTGTAAATTGCCGGGGACAGATATAAATGTATTTTTTGTGCATAATGACTGGTACTTTACATGTTTTAAAGAGGTTTATCCGAAATGGTTAGATCCAAGATATGAGCATGAACGATATATTGCATTTTCACTTGCTGTTATGGAATATGCAAAATTGTTAAACTTTAAAGCTGATATTATTCATGCAAATGACTGGCACACGGCAATGATACCTGTATATTTGCACAGTAATTACCGATATGATGAATATTGGCAGCATACAAAAACTGTATTTGAAATTCACAATTTGGCATATCAGGGTGTTTGGTTTGAGGACGTACTTGATTTTGCCAATATGAGAAAAGATATCGTTTATAACGAATGGGGTGTAGAACATTACGGGAAAGTTAACTGGATGAAAGGTGCCATTAATTATTCAGACAGAATCGTAGCTGTTTCCCCTACTTATGCCAGAGAAATTCTAACAGGAGAATATGGTGAGGGTATGGATTATACGTTAAGGGGTGCCAGATACAAGCTGCGTGGCATATTAAACGGTATTGATTATGATGCCTTTAATCCTAAAAAAGATAAAACTCTGGTGAAAAATTATGATGTAAAAACACTAAAGTACAAAGAGGATAACAAAAAGGCTATTTGCGAAAAATTCGGGCTTAAATATAATCCTGACAGACCGCTAATCGCATGTATAACAAGATTGGTACCTCAAAAAGGTATTGATTTAATAAGAGATTCTGAAAATGCTATGAAAGACACTAATGCTGATTATATTTTCTTGGGCAGCGGAAATAAAGATTATGAAAATCTTTTAATCTGGTTGTCAAATAATTCTGATAATATCAGGGCATATATCGGATATAACGGCGAACTCGCAAATCAAATTTATGCAGCGAGTGATTTTTATTTAATGCCTTCAAAATTTGAGCCTTGTGGTTTAAGTCAGCTAATTGCAATGCGTTATGGTTCGTTGCCGATAGTCAGAGCAACCGGAGGTTTGGAAGATACTGTTGTCGGTTATCCTTTGAACGACAGTACAGGCTTTAAATTCTGGACATATAACGGATTTGATATGATGCAGGCTGTAAATTGTGCAATTGAAGTGTATAAGGACAAATATACATTTAATGCAATGCGTAAATCTGCAATGGAAGCTGATTTTTCGTGGAAAAAAAGCAGCGATGAGTATTTGAATATGTATAAAGAACTGGCTAACAAGTAATGGGTAAGTATATTGGTTTTACTATATGTCTGATTGTTGGGATGGCTGTACTTGCCTTGTCCGTTATAAGTGAGAATTTTTATTGTTCTCATCCTTATAATGCTTGTTTAGTTCAGTCAAAATTTGGTATGTTTGATATTGTGTTGAGTGAGGACAGATTTTCTCCGTCAGAAATTGATAAAGTGTTTTGCGATGTACAAGTGCAGCCTTCTCGTTCTGGAGGGAAAAAACAGTTTTATGTTTTAAAGATTGCTTTAAATTCTGATAAAGAATACTCTTTGGGCAGTTATAAAAAATATCATAATTGCAAAAATCTTGTGAATAAAATTAATGATTTCAGAAAACATAAAGTTAGTGAATATACGCATGGTTCAGGACTTGGATATTCAAATACATTTGGGATTATTTTTGGAATAATTATGTTTTTTATAGGTTATCTTATTCTGACATCAAAAGAAGAAGTAAAAAAATATGACTGGGAAGACGAAGAAGAGGAAGAAACTAAATAATTACTCGGCACAAATATCTCTTCTGAAAGTTATGCCGTCAAAATAAATATCTTCAATATTGTCATACAAAAGTTCTCTTGCTCTTGCCAGTGTCCCCGCAGATTGTGTTATAACAAGTGTTCTCCCTTTATTTGTAAGAACCTCAAGATATTTGTTTTTAGTATTATTAAAGTATGATACGTCTGTTGTATCATCCACCATTTCAAGTCCCGTAATGACAGAATTATTATTTCTGGCGGTTAACACGCAGGATATTACACTAATATCTTTAAGAGGAATATCCTCATAATCATCTGCAAATGAGCCGTTAACGCATGCTTCTATCACGGAATAAAAATCAATATCAAGAGAATTCAAAATAGCCTGAGTATCATGGTCTTTAAAAAATGGAGTAAAGCCTACGACAGAATATTCTCCGTTTCTGTTTAATATTCCTTCTATTCCAAGTATTCCAAGGTAGGAACTGCCATGATTTTGTATGTTTTCCATAATTTTGGTAACAACATTTTCCATTATTGAGGAAACCATATCCAGTGATATTTTATAATCCGGCAGATAAGCTCCTGTGCCTAACGTAAATAATCCTCCATCTCCGTCATTTTGGAATTTATAATCCCCTACAACGGTTACAGGGAGTGCAGAATATCCGTCTGATACAACGTATAAGGTAAACGGATGCCCGTATAAATATTCTTCAATAACAACTTTTTTTTCGTCTTGAGAAAATATATCACTTATACAAGATTGGGCTTGAGAAACTGTAGCACAAACTGCGCTCGGTGAAGTTTCAGTATCATATTCGGATGTTATAAGTAAAGGATATTTCTCATTTTTTACATAGTCTGATGCCGGCTGAAATTTATCAAATATCCCAAATTTTGCACCTTGAAGGTGTAATTTATATAAGAATTTTTTTGCTACGGCACGGGAAACGGCAAAACCTGCAGCATCAGCCGTTGGTGCAAATATTGGCTGAGAATTATCTCTGAAGTCGGAAACAATATCTGCTCGGATTGCTTCTGCTGAAGTTACCACAGTCATATCTATCTCATTTTTAATTGCAAATTCAAGCAATCCTGATATGTCTGTTTCTCTTATATCAATCCTTTGTGCAAATTCTTGAGACATCTCATTGCCGGGAGCTATATAAACAGTTTCGATATAATCCGATTTCGCAAAATATCTGGCTAAATCATAGCTATTTGCAGATGAACCAACTATTAATACTTTCTTCTTCTTATTCATAAAACAATTTTATCACTTTTCTATAATGTCTGCAACAGTTGTTTAATTGAATAGATTAAGTTGAGGAACTTGTACCTCAGGAGTCTCTGTCGATTTCTTGCGTCCTGCCAGATTATTAGAATAATCTTTTTGCATTCTGCTCATCAAATACTGAGAACGTTTGACAACAGTCGCAGGAAGCCCTGCCATTTTCGCTACCTGAATACCATAGCTTTTGCTGGCTCCGCCTTGTACAATCTTTCTAAGGAATTGTATTTCACCGCCTTCTTCAGAAACAGTAATTCTGTAATTTTTAATTTGCGGATAATTTTTAGTCATGACGTTCAATTCATGGTAGTGTGTTGCAAATATACATCTTGCCTTAATCTTATCAGCAATATATTCAGCAACAGCCCATGCTATAGCAACTCCGTCGTAAGTGCTTGTTCCTCTTCCTATTTCATCGAGCAGAATAAAACTTCTGTCAGTCGCCGAGTTTAGGATATACGAAGTTTCAACCATTTCTACCATAAATGTTGATTGACCAAGTGTCAAATCATCAGAGGCACCTACTCTGGTAAATATTTTGTCTACAACTCCGAGTTTAACATAATCCGCAGGTACCCAAGAACCAATTTGAGCAAGTAGTACAATAAGTGCATTTTGCCTCATGAATGTTGATTTCCCTGCCATATTAGGTCCTGTAAGTATCATAAACTGAGTAGTGTCTGTTGAATTTGATTTTAGTTCCAAATCGTTAGATACATATTCACCTAACGGTAAAATCTTTTCAAGAACAGGATGCCTTCCGTTTTTTACAACAAATTCATCGCTTTCGTCAATTTCCGGACAGCAATAGTTATTTTCGACAGCGACTTCTGCCAGTGAAGCATATACGTCCGTTTTAGATACACAGTCTGCTATTTCTCTTATTTTGGATACAAACTCTTTTGAATATTCTCTAAAATCAACAAATAATCGGTATTCTAATTCTGTTGATTTAAATTTAGCTGATAAAACATCATCTTCATGCTTTTTTAATTTATCCGTAATAAATCTTTCCCCGTTGGAAATAGTCTGTTTCCGCACATAATTAGGCGGAACAAGGCTTAAATTAGAATTCGTAACTTCGATAAAATATCCGAAAACTTTATTAAAAGATACTTTTAAGGTTTTAATACCGGTTTTTTCACGTTCTTTTTCTTCATAAGTTTTAATCCAATTTTCTCCACCTGACAAAAGTTCTCTAAAATAATCAAGCTCTCCGCTCACACCTTCTTTTATAATCCCTCCTTCTTTAATTAGTATAGGCGGATTGTCGTTGATTGTGCGTTCGATTAAGTTGGCATAATCCATTATGTAGCTGCGATATTCTTCGACTGCAGAGAATGGATTATTATTTAATTCTTTTGCATTATCCAAAAGTTCCGGAAGAACACTTAAAGAGTCTTTAAGGCTTACGAAGTCTCTGGGTGATGCTGAAGCATTACTCATTCTTGTCGCAAGACGCTGAATATCATATATTTTTTCTAATAAATCTATGATATTTTTTCTTGTTTCGGTTTTATTAACAAGCTCTGTAACGCAATTTTGTCTGAGCATAATGGACTTTACATCTTTAAGCGGCTGGCATATCCAGTTTTTGAGAAGCCTTGCTCCCATATTGGTTTTAGTTTTATCAATAGCCCAGAGAAGTGAGCCGTATTTATTTTTTTCTCGTAATGTTTCTGTAAGTTCAAGATTTTTTCTTGTACTTCCGTCCAAAATCATATATTCTGATAATTCGTAAGTTTCAATTCTTTCAAATTTAGGAATATTATCTTTTAAAGTTTCCCAGATGTATGCAAGTAATGCTCCACCGGCTCTAAAGCCGAGTTTATATTTTGAAAATCCGAATGATTCCAATGTTGATGCTTCAAATACCGCTTTAAGATTGTTTTCGGCAAAAGATAACTCAAAAACATTAGAAGGTATTTTTGAACAATTGTAGAGTTTTTGGATATTTTCAGGTAAATCTATTTTTTGTTCCGGAACAATTTGGAATGGCATAATTTTTTGATTTATTGCAGGTGCAACAATTTCTACAGGAGATATTCTTGCAAGTTCTGCTGTCAATAGATTTAAATTTGCCTGAGTTACTTTGAATTCTCCGGTAGAGATGTCAGCATAAGCAAAGCCGTAATCACCGGTTTTTTCATCTTTAAACATGGCACAGATATAGTTGTTTGAATTCTGTTTGAGAAAATCACTTTCAGTAAGAGTTCCTGCTGTAACTACACGGGTAACTCCACGTTTTACAAGTCCTTTTGCAAATTTTGGATCTTCCAGTTGATCGCATATTGCAATCCTGTAGTTTTTTTCGACAAGTTTTTCTAAATAAGAATTTATTGACTTAACAGGAATTCCGGCTAAAGGAACTCTTCCGTAAGTGGCACCTGCTTCACGTCCTGTAAGAGTTAATTCAAGTTCTTTTGCCATTATAAGAGCATCTTCAAAAAAAGTTTCATAAAAATCTCCGAGTCTATACAGCAGTATCGCTTCAGGATTTTCTCTTTTCACCTTTAAATACTGCTGCATAACAGGAGTCAGCTTTTCTATATCCAAGTCTTGTGTATTAATATTATTGATTTCATTTTTTGTCATAGTTATAATGGAATTATAACATGAACTGAGGATTTTTTATATGGGATGTTTAAAAAAGTTAATTAAGTCTGTAGTATTAGCTTTAGCAATTATAGGTTTCTTTTCTATAGGTGGTAAGGATTGGGTTGTTTCAATCTGGAATAAACACATGGGAAAATCCCCTCAGACGATGATTGAAAAAGCTCAAAAAGTCGGTGATTTTTCGCAGATAAATGAAGAATATGAAATAGAAAAAGTAACCGGTATGTTGGGGTATAATGGTGTTTTAGCAGAACACAATGCAACCGGACAAAAGATGATTGTAGTAGATGATCATAAAAAGCCTATTTTAACTAAAGAGGATATTGTGTCAGGGAATATCGAGCCTAAGATTAAATCAAGTTTAGGTAAGCTGAAGTATCAATCTTTAGGGTTGGAGGAATTTGAAATAACGAAGCATGGTACATTATATTCCTTTGGGAAGAATACTCCTTATGTAAGATTTAATACAAAAATAACGAGATTTCCCGTAGGTGCAATGAGTGGTGTTCTTGCAGTAGTGCCTGATAAGAACGGAGAAAACAGAATTCTGATATCTTTAAATGAGAAAAATAAATATTCTCAATTATTAGCAGAAGAATTTTTCAAAAAAATAAAATAATTGTGTTATACTAAAATAAGAACTAAGAAATGTCGAAGTGGCGGAATTGGTAGACGCGCATGATTCAGGTTCATGTGGTTAACACCTTGAGGGTTCGAGTCCCTTCTTCGACACCATTATAACTAATAAACCATATAAAGGCAGAAAGTATGTTTAAAAGTTTATTTAATTTAGGATATAAGAGAAACTTCATAGAGGCTATCGTTTTTTATATAGTTTATCTTATTTTGTTTGTTATTATACTTGCGTTAATTAATGGTGTAATTACACGCATATTATATCCTGATTCGACATCATTCCCAGAAGGATATGAAAGAGGTGGTCAGGTTGCAAATGTCTGCATGCCGATATTGTTATTAATATCATCAGCTGTTTTGTCTATAAGTATATTAGTGTGCAAAAAGCTTTATAATGTAGGTGCAATCTTATTAACGATTTTTACTATTTGTGTAATGACTATATTTGGTGCTATTTTAGGATTAATTCCGATGTCAATATTAACAATGCTTGGTAATAACAGTAACAGTAATAGTAATAGTGATAATAATAATAATTAATTTATCTATATAGCTTTGTATCTTGCAACAATGGCTAATATGTGTTAATATCCTGTTATGAAATCGTAAAGGAATTAGTATTATGGAAACAAAATCTATTGATGATAATAAGATTAATGAAAATTCAAAATCTGCATTAAATTTGAATTCTTCTAAAGCAAAACCTAAAAAATTTAGCAACAGGTTTATTGTTGTTATGTCTGTTTTGGTGTCTGTTTTAGTATATTTATTGGTTTTAAATTTGTTTGATTTATTAAAAATTACATTTTAATAAGTGTGTAAATATTGTATAGAGTGTGTTGCGTGTAATGTTTTTTTTTGCTAGAATGCTTACAGGTTATTAGCGAATTAACGAGGTATAATTATGTCAGGACACTCAAAATGGTCAACAATTAAACATAAAAAAGCAAAAGTAGATTCTCAAAGGGCTGTAGTATTCCAAAAATATTCAAGAGAACTTATTGTATCAGCCAGACTGGGCGGACCTGATCCGGCAGGTAATTTCCGTTTGAGAACTGCTATTGAAAAAGCAAAAGCAGCAGGATTGCCAAATGATAATATAAAACGTGCTATTGAAAAAGGTGCAGGTGCAGGTGCTGCTGATAATTATGAAGAATTAACTTATGAAGGATATGCAGCAGGTGGTGTTGCCGTTTTTGTTGAGGCTATGACTGATAACAGAAATCGTACGGCAGGTGATGTGAGAAGTTATTTTACAAAATATAACGGAAGTCTTGGTGCTACCGGTTGTGTAGGCTGGATGTTTGACCAGAAAGGTGTTATCACATATAGTGAGGATACCGATTTTGACAAGCTGTTTGAGGCTGCAATAAACCTTGATGCCGAAGATGTCACTGAAGATGAAGGTCAATATAAAGTTATTACGAGTGTTGACAACTTCCAGAACGTTGTCGAAGGCTTGGAAAAAGAAGGATTAAAAAGTGAGACAGCAGAATTAACAAGAATTCCTCAAAATACAATTGAGGTTACGGATGAAAAAACTGCTGACCAAATTTTGAAACTTCTTGATAAACTGGAAGAACATGATGATGTTCAAAATGTTTATGCTAATTTCGATATTTCTGACGAAATTATGCAAAAATTAGAGGGCTAGATTTTTGTCTGAATATTTTGCATTAAAAAAATTTTTTAAGGCACTGAATACATGTAATACCATTGAAAGTGTAGAAAATGCTTTAAGGACATTGTCTCAAAAAGATGTATCACTGAATATTTTTGATGAATCAATAGGAGTTGAACCAAGCGGTACTGAGTATCTTAATCTGTTAAATTCTGATTTGAACATGTTTGATAAATTTATTCAGGGTGAGCATGTAGTTATTGGTGATAAAAATATTTTTCCAATTTTACTAAAAGGTCAGCTTGTAGGCTGTATTGAAATACCTGTGTCTGACGTAGATGAGTTATACAATTTTGAGATAGCAGCTCAAATCGTTGCTTTAAAGATTGATAATTTACGCTTAACTTCTACTATTAGTAAAAATTTAGAGTTTCATAATGCTATGAAAAATATTGCCAAAATTATTGAATCTCAGTATGAACTTAATTATATCATCCCGCTTATAGGGGAAATTCTTGATACCTTTGTGGAAAATCATCTGATTTATATTTTTCTGAAGCAGAACGGTAAAATGAAACTTGTATGGCCTGCTGCCTGCCTTGATGATAAGATTACGAAAAATGTTCCAAAGTACACGAAATTAAAAGAATTTTCTTTCAGTAAAAATAAGAAGACCGGATATTTCCCGTTAGTCAGTGAAAATAATGCAATTGGTTGTATTGTTACCAAGAGTACTTTGGATGAACTTTCTACTCAGGAATTATACTATATTCAGCAGTTGGTAAAGCAGACTGCAACGACTATTACCAGAGCTAAAGTATATGGGGAAATCCTTAAATATGCTACTTTAGATGCTTTGACAGGTTTCTATAACAGAAGACAGCTTGATGAACGTGTAAGACAAGAGGTCTCACAAGCAAAACGTAAAAATACATCATTGTGTGCAATTATGGCAGATATTGATTTCTTTAAGCGAGTGAATGATACTTATGGTCATGCAACAGGTGATTTGGTTCTAAAGACAGTTGCAAAAATCATGAGAGGTCAGCTTAGGGAATACGATATTGCGGCACGTTATGGAGGTGAAGAATTTGTTATTCTGCTTCCGTCGACTTCCGTAAGTGAGGCAGAAGGTGTTGCGGAACGTTTAAGAGATGCCGTTAACTCTAAAGCTATTGATATTGAAAAAGTTAATACAAAAAACAGTACTAAGAAAATTAGAGTTTCTATTAGTGTAGGAATATCTGAATATGATTATAAATCTTCTCCGGAAACTCTTGTTATGCAAGCTGATAAGGCTTTGTATAAAGCAAAAGAAACAGGCAGAAACAAAGTAGTTTTGTTTGATAAAGATAACTAAACTAATATTTACTATTCAAAAAACGTGTGATATAATATTTTTCGCTTATCATAAATTGTAAATAATTGTTAAAATACCTTGCTGTAAAGGCAATTTCAAACATTCATTATCTTTATTGGTTTGGGTAGGAACGTGTATGGTATCAGTTAATTTCATATCTCCGATAAAAAGTTCAATGAAGACATTGTACAATAGTATTCCGTCTCATGTGGTATCAAAAGACAATGTTATAAATAGTGTTGCTTATATCGGGAGAAAATGGACTTCTCCGCAGCAGCGTGTCGCAATGGGGGCTACTGCTATCGTTCTTCAACCTATTATTGATTATAAAAACAGACATGTCGATAATGAAACTAAAAAAGTTTCTGTTGCCAGAACTATTGCGAAAATTTTAGTTGGCACTTCAACAGGGTTTGCTGTCAGGTATTTGTGTATAAAAGGTATAAAGGCTTGTTCTGTTCCGTTTAAGGATATTTCATCAAATACTAAACCGTTTATAAAAAAGATAAAAACGTTCTTTACTCCAAAAAATATGCAGCGTGAAAATATTGATGCTTTAGAACAATATCGTAATGCAATGGGAACATTGTTATCATTGAATGTAATGTTGTTTACAAACTTTATGATTGATGCTCCTTTGACAAAACTCTTTACAAATGCCCTAATCAAATACCAGAATAACAGAGAGGAGGCTAAAAAATGAAGCTTTCTCTTGGTCATACCTGGGATGTGGTAAAAGCAGTGATATACAAGCATTATGGCGAAAATCCCGGAACAATGCTTGTGCATACTGCTACTTTGGGCTGGATTTTATCTTCAGCAGCTCAATTGTCCGCAGTAGTTTTTAATGAAAAGATTTCCCCGGAACAAAAAATGTTTCTAATCCCTCAGGAAATCGGGGATGCTGCTGTTAATATTTTTGCATTTTATACTTTGACAAGCGGTGTTAAATATATCGGTAAAAAATTAACACAGACCGCAAAACTGCGTACGGCGGAATTGACGAAAATACTAAAAGACAGAGGTTATATTTTAGAAAAAGGTAAAGCAAGGGTTGAAGGTAAAGTATATGCCGGCGACTGGGATTTCAACGTTACAAAACTTCCCGGTTATAAGGAGGAAATTTCTTCAGCATATAAACCGTTTAATAATGGAGCGGAAGTTATTACGGGTTTGGTCGGCTCTA
>Ga0247611_10010240_pt1 | contig 11053 bp, 8 predicted proteins | sample 177DNAGHGhighgp2_FD_192422 | JGI IMG/M metagenome (GOLD analysis project Ga0247611, IMG submission 192422) | Sheep rumen microbial communities from Palmerston North, Manawatu-Wanganui, New Zealand - 1770 DNA GHGhigh gp2 | ecosystem: Host-associated > Mammals > Digestive system > Stomach > Rumen ... | reverse complement strand
CAGACCGAGTTCATCGCCGCTGAGCCAGAGAGCTGCCCGAAGCTGACCAGAGGCAAGTTCCAGTATGACTTCGGCGACGAAGCCGGCTACACCCCCCTGCTGCCCATGTTCACCCTGGGCCACCAGTTCAAGCCCTCGAACATCCATGCCGGCGGTCTGCGCTATCACGGTGCAGGCATGATTGTGAGCCAGCTCATCAAGGACGGACTGATGCACGGCGTGGACATTCCACAGCTTGAGACCTTCGAAGCCGGCATGCTCTTTGCCAGCACCGAGGGCATCATTCCCGCACCAGAAAGCTGCCATGCCATTGCAGCCACCATCCGCGAGGCAAAGAAATGCAAGGAGACGGGACAGGAGAAGGTCATCCTCTTCAACCTCTCGGGCCACGGACTCATCGACCTGCCCAGCTACGACCAGTTTATCAACGGCGACCTGCAGAACTACAGCATCAGCGACGAAATGATTGAGAAGAACGTGTCGCAGTTAGAGCAAATCGTCTAAGCACGGCCACACCCTGCGCGCTGAATCTACCACAACAACGCGCTGAGTTTACCACATCCATAAGCAAATGACGGCAAAACGTTCTGCGTTTTGCCGTCATTTGTACTGCGTTTTCCATAAACACATCACCCACTCTGGCATTCCGGCGCCAACAAGCCGAAGTTTTACAATAACGATAGTTTATGAAACAATCTTCAGCCCGTATCTCGACTTTTTTCTGTAATTTTGCATCCGCAAATGCAAACTGAACAACCAGACCTTATGAAAAGAACTCTTTACGCCTACCTCTTTCTACTGCTGACTGCCTCGTTTTCGGGAGCCGCCAACGCCCAGCAGTTCCAGTTCAGTCAGCCACATGGCTTCTACGACAAGCCCTTCAGTCTGGAAATCACCTGGGACGAGGCACAGACACACCAAGACGCCACTATACGCTACACCCTGGACGGCAGCGAGCCCACCAAGGCAAGCGCCGCCTACAGCCAGCCGCTCAGCGTGAGCGGCAACACCATCCTGCGTGTGGCTGCCATCGCCGACACTGGGCGCGTGACACCCGTGGCCACTGCCACCTACCTCTTTGCCAACGACGTGCTGAACCAGCCCAACAATCCCGAAGGCTACCCGCAGCAATGGGGAAAATACACGCAAAGCTCCGGCACAGCCGTTGCCGACTATGAGATGGACCCCGAAATGACCGCCAACGCCACCCTACGCAAGAAAATCCTGGCCGGACTGAAGGAGCTGCCCGTGCTGAGCATCGTGTCGGACAAGGACAATTTCTTCAGCCATGAGAACGACCCCGACCGTGGCGGCATATACATCTTCACCGGCCCTCCCGTGGGCGACAACACCGGACACGGATGGACCCGCCCCGCCAGCATAGAACTGTTCGGCGGCCCCCAGAACCACGATTTGAGCGTGAACTGCGGCATACGCCTGCACGGCGGCCACGGACGTCTGGCCGAGAAGAACCCCAAGCACTCTTTCCGCCTGGTGTTCAAGGAGCAATACGGACCGAAAACCCTGAAATACCCGCTCTACGGCGAGGACGAGCCAAAGAAGTTCGACCAGCTGGTGGTGCGCTGCCACTTCGGCAACAGCTGGCAGCACTGGGCGTTGGGCAACAACAGCAAGGCGCAATACACCCGCGACGTCTGGGCGCGACGCATGCAGCGCAAGATGGGATGGACCAGCGTCAACGCACTCTACGTACACGTCTTTCTCAACGGCATGTACTGGGGCATCTACAACATTGCCGAACGCGTAGACGACCAGTTTGGCAAGGATCACCTGGGCGGCAGCAAGGCCGACATCGATGTGATCAAGATCGAGGAGGACGGGGGCAACCACCTTGAAGCCGCCGAAGGCGACATGGAGGCCTGGGAACAGATGGTTGAAACGGCTGCCAACGCCTACGACGATGCCAGCTACTACAAGCTGCAGGGCCTGGACGCCCAGGGCAACGACGACCCGGAGCAGGAAGCACTGCTCGACATCGACGCCTTCATCGACTACATGCTCATCAACCAGTATGGCGGCAACACCGACTGGGACCACCACAACTGGTACGCCCTGCGCCGCCGCGGACAGGACAGCCAGGGATTCCGCTTCCTGTGCTGGGACACCGAGATCATTTTCGAAAACGTCAATGAGAACAACTTCGGCAAGAACAATGGAAGCAGCTACCCCACCGGCATCTTCCACAACCTGCTCAACAATCAGAAATTTGCACGACGCTACCTGCGACGCGCCAAGGAGCTGCTGGCCCCCGACGGCCTGCTGGGCGAAAAATCGGTGCGCCAGGTGTGGGACAGCCTCTACACCACCATTGCCACGGCACTCTATGACGAGGCCGCCCGCTGGGGAGACTACCGCCGCGACGTGCATCGCTACAATTGGAGCGACGACTACCAGCTGTGTACCGTAGACGGTACCTATATGACCGAGCGCAACCGCCTGATCAACAACTACTTCCCCATGCGCACCGACAAGGTGCTGAGCATCATCCAGAACAACGTCATCGTCGATGACTTCGAGGCTCCCGACGAGTGGATACCCCTCACGGCGTCTATGTTCAAGGAATGGAACAAGAACAGTGCCGACGCTCAGCCTACGGGCACAGCCGTCAACGTGGACTGGAACCTGGGCGTGAACGTGAACGGTGGCGGTGCCGTGGTTGGATTCGTGGGCGTGGAGTACAACCACTATGCCGACATCAGCGAGTACGACAAGCTCGTGCTCAGAGGCTCTGGATCGCGCCTGCGCATCCTGGCCAACCGTCTTACGAACCACGGGCCGTACAAGCAGATTGTCGTGTCGTTCAACGAAACCGATCCTTACTGGGATCCTGCCTTCCAGGCCATCGTACTTCCGCTCAACGACCTGAAAACCATCAATACCAACAACAACCAGGTGCGCAAAGACGACTTCACGCACCTGCAAGCCATGAAGGTCGAAGGAAACAACACCGTCAACCTGAAGGGTGCCTATCTCGTGCCGTCGGAAAGCATTTCGACCGGCGTCGAACTGCCTTCGTTTGCCCAAGCCCTGCCTGCCGGCAAGTACTACAGCCTGAGCGGCCAACTGGTGGAGAAGCCCGTCAGGGGCATCTATATCAAGGACGGCAGGAAGGTTGTTGTGAGGTAGCCCAACGGCTGTCAGTCTATCGTACCGACGATTTCCTGCACCGAGGCCACGCCGTGCCGGTCGAGCCAGTCATTGATGCCGTCACGCACCTTCAGCGTCACGGCGGGATCGATGAAGTTGGCTGTGCCTATCTCCACGGCTGAAGCACCGCACATCAGGAATTCCAATGCATCCTCGGCAGTCATGATGCCACCCAGCCCTATCACCGGAATCGTGACGGCATGGGCAACCTGCCAAACCATGCGCAAGGCCACAGGCTTCACGCAGGGGCCGCTCAGTCCACCGGTGCCGATACTGAGCACGCGACGGCGCTTCTCAATGTCGACGGCCATGCCCATGAGCGTGTTGATGAGCGAAACGGCATCGGCTCCGGCGGCCTCCACGGCACGGGCTATCTGGGCGATGTCGGTCACATTGGGCGAGAGCTTCACAATGAGCGTCTTGTGGTAGCGTTCGCGAACGGCTTTCACCACGCTCTCGGCTCCGGCACAGGTCACTCCGAAAGCCATGCCGCCGTCTTTCACGTTGGGACAGGAAATGTTCAGCTCAATGGCAGGAATGCCGTCCAGAGCGTCTATGCGGGCGGCACACTCGGCATAATCCTCCGGCGACGAGCCGCTCACGTTGACAATCCACTGGGTCTTGATGTCCTTGAGCTGCGGATAGATATGCTTGCAGAAGTAGTCCACGCCCTTGTTCTGCAAGCCCACACAGTTCAGCATGCCCATGGGCGTCTCGGCCATGCGCGGATAATCATTGCCCTCGCGAGGATGGAGGGTGGTTCCCTTGACAATGATGCCGCCTATTTCCTCCAACGGCACAAAATCCTGAAACTCGAGGCCGTAGCCAAACGTGCCCGAGGCGGTCATTACGGGGTTCTTCAGCCGCAGGTCCTTAATCTGTACGTCTAATCTTGCCATAGCAGTCGGTCGATATTAAATACTGGGCCTTCCTTGCACACGCAAAGATTGCCTTCGGTTGTCTTTTCCACACAGCAGAGGCAGGCTCCCAGGCCACAGGCCATCAGGTTTTCGAGCGACACCTCGCAGGGTGTCTGCGCCTGGCGGGCATAGCGGGCCACGGCCTTCATCATGGGCGTAGGACCGCAACACTGTATCTGGTCGAAATGCTCCTTCTGCAGCACGCTGTGGTTGGTCACAAAACCGCGCTCGCCCTCCGAGGCATCCTCAGTGGTCACGAGCACACGGCCGTACTTGCGGAACTCGTCTGTAAGTAGCAGGTCGTTCCGGGTGCGTGCGCCTAAGAGAAAGGTCACTTCGGCCCCCTCGTCGGCAAGTACGCTGCCCAGATAGAGCAGCGGAGCCACGCCCACACCGCCTCCTACAAGGAGATGCCGCGCCCCGTTTCTCTCCGTACCCTGAGGAAGAGTGAAGCCGTGGCCAAGGGGCAGCACACAGTTCAGCACGTCGCCTTGCTGCAAACGGGCAATGCTGCGGGTACCTTCGCCTACAACGGCCACTAACAGCCAGAGCTCATTGCGCTCGCGGTCAACGAAGTTAATGGAAATGGGACGGCGCAGAAATGTTGAGGGCGAGCCGTCCACGCGCACCTCCACAAACTGTCCCGGCAACATGACCGGCAATGCCTCGCGGCTGGTAAGCTTTACAAGCACGTAGCGCTCGTGCAGCCGCTCTACCGATGTCACCGTCAGGTCAAGAACGTATTTCTTCATCTCTTTCTCAATATTGTGAATTGTTTACTGCAAAGGTACGATTAAATCGTCAAATAAGCAAATGCTACACCTCTTTTTTATATAATCAGCCGTTTAACCACAAGGCCATGAGGGGAATGGTGAGCATGGAAAGCAGGGTGGTGATGAACGTTACCTCGGTGATGAGTGTAGTGTCCTTGCCGTGGCGCAGACACAGAATGGTGCCGTAGGTGGCCACGGGCATGGCTATGACTATGGTGTTGATGCTGACTACGAAAGGATCGAAGCCGAGGGCATGGCATAGGGCATAGACGCCTATGGGCAGCAACAATAGCCGCAGCAGCGCAGTGGCATAGACCGTGCCGTTGCCGAGCATGGCCCGCAAAGGCAGATTTGACATCGACGAGCCTATAATAAGCAAGGCGGCAGGAACGGTGATGTTGCCCAACATGGTCAGCGGTACGCTGATATACTCAGGAATGTTGCTAATCTCAAAGGCAACGATGAGCATGGAAAGATAAGCTGCAAGCATGGGCGTGCTGTAAAGCACCTTACGCTGGAAGCGAGCCATGGGCTTCTCGGAATGGGTGGAATCGCCGGCACTGCCGGTAATAAGCACCGTGCCGATGGTAAATACGGCAAAGGTGTTCACAACATTGAGTACTGCTGCATAGAAAATGGCCTCATGACCGAATATGGAAGCTACGACAGGATAGCCCATGAAGCCTACGTTGCCAAACATGAGTGCAAAACCCACCGCACCCACGTCCTGTTTTCGGCGCGTAAGCCACCGAGGCAATACCAAAGCCACGCCCGTCAGCACCAAATAGGTCAGAACACTGATGAGAAGAAGCGGCAAAATAAGCCTACGGTCGGGCAACTCTCCCGTCATGGCCGAGGAAAGAATAAGAGCCGGACAGGTAATGTCGATCACCAACTTGGACAGACGCTTGTCGAACGTACCGCCCATATAACCCAGCTTTCCTGCCACGTAGCCTACCACCACAATGGCAAAGAGCGAAATCATTACATCAAACATGGGTGCAAAGGTACGACGAACCTATGAAATACCCAAAAATAATGCTACGTTTCTTCTACATTTTTACTTCTTGGAAGGCACGAAACTCTCCCAGGTCTGATCATCGTAATAGACCCTGATTTCAGTTACGCGGCGTTGTGGTTTGTCAATATATTTGATTTCATCGCGCAACATTTCTGGGTGTGTATTTCTTACACCATTATAATAACGACCAGCCGGTTGCCCCATGGATGGGGTAGGCGAAGGAGATTGGCCGAATTCAAGAGTCGGCTCAAAAATCGGCCCACCTGCCTGCCCGTGAGAAACACCTGTCTGGGGGGCAGATCCAGCCTCCGGCGCCCCTTCTGAAGCAGGCGAAGATGACATATACATCGGGCCTTCTCCAAACATCAGCCAATCGGTGCTTATGTCAGGAATTTTCTTTTTTATGGCTTCCACCACATTCAGGGTGGGGCGCGTACGATCGTTAAAGATGCCACTAAGCGTTGCTGCACCCAAACCGATGAAGTCGGCGAACACTTGCTGACTCATGTGCTGCGACTCCATAACCTTCTTGATTCTGTCCTTCATATAGTCGACAATAGAATTTGAGGGCATTTCAGCCCATTTTCATTTGGTTTACAAAGGTAAAGCAAAAAAATGACATGAGCAACAAATGTAGATAAAATTTTGATTATTTAAAGATTAACTTTGTAGTTTTAAACTTTAAAACATCGAATAGCCGAAACCGAAAAATGGTCTTTATAATTATAAATCTAAATTTATATTGATAAAGCATTACAAAGCATTTTTCAATGAATTTCTGCTAAAGCACTGGTTTTTGGCTATTTACCATGGCGTTTACATGATTAAATGGGTCGGCTGGGTGGCAATATGCTTAAAACGTGGCCTTTTTTATAGTTATTCTTGTCGGATTTTAGACCTAACTGCTTGGTTTTTAGTATATTAATATTGAATTACTGTTGGTGAATAAATATTAGTTTAAAGTTTTAAACACTTAAATTTTAGTTTTAATATTTAGATTCTCAATATCATATTACTATATGTTATTTTGTAAATTCGCGATTGTAAACCACACAAATGTTGACGGGTTTACAGGGTTTACAATCTTGAAAGTTACAGAATTAAAACATAATAAAAGTTAACTCCGAATTGCAACTGCCCCGAAAATTGCAAAAACAGCAATACTAAAAAATTCTGGACGAGCGGTCAGAAGGCTGAAAATACGCGAGTTTTGAAGGGGGTCATTTGGCGCAAAAGCCTTGATTTTACAGGATTTAGCGCAAAAAAAGCACTCCGTTTGGAGTGCTAAAAAAAGATGTTTCAGAATGAATTTAGGGGCGGAATTAATGCAAAATGTAAAAAATCAGTTCTTTCATCAACTCCCCTGGGGGGGTATTTGGGTTGTCCAGACCCTTACTTTTGGCATCTATCTCTCTTATTTTCGAAATTATCTGCATCACTTTCATTCCCGAGAAGTTTCTCATACCCGTCATATAGTCCTTGGCAGCCCATGGATTTCTGAGTTCCAACCACTGTGCAACGGCCTCCTGGCTATTCCTATTTGGGCAATAAAAGGCAATCATCAGATTCTGGAAATAATTAAAGAGCAACGGGAGAAAAGAGTAGATGCTCCCTGCCTTTGGATTTTTGTCAAAATAATTGATAATCTGATTAGCTTTGAAAACATTGCGGTTCACGATGGCATCACGGAGCTCGAAGCCATTGAAATCCTTGCTCACTCCAATCTGGTCTTCCACAATCTGCGGCGTCACTCTCCTATCCTTCCCCGCCAACGACAGGAGCACCTTATCGAGCTCGCCGACCAGTCGGCTCAGGTCTGCGCCGATGGCATCGGCGATCAACTGCGTAGACTTCGGGTCAATGCCAACCTGTTTGTTCTTAAGATAGTTTTCTATGAAGGCCGGCAGGTCACGGTCACGCAACTTCTGACTTTCGAAAAGAATACCGGCCTGCTGAATGGCCTTCACATATTCACGCTTTCGCCCGTCAATCTTGCCGTTCTTGTGACAAATCACCAGCACGGTGCTCTGCATCGGCTGTTTCATGTACTTTTCCAAAGCATCAGTCTGCTTGATGTTCTGAGCTTCCTTGACGATGACCACTTGCCTTTCAGCCATCATAGGATAACGCCGGGCCGCATCGGCAATCTGCGATGCGTTGACATCCGAGCCAAAAAGCACCGTCTGATTGAAATCGCGCTGCTCAGGCGGCAAGGCATGCTCTGCAATAAAGTCGGCAATCTTGTCTATGTAGTAGGACTCCTCGCCATGCAGATAGTAGACAGGACGGTATTTGCCGTCCAGCAGTTCGCGCATGATACTCTCGTATGTAAATGCTTTCGTCTCTGCCATCTCTCTTTACACCTTTTATTTATATATAATATAAGACATCTGTTTCTGTAGACACCCTCAACTCATGATGAAGGGAGATGAACCTGCCAGCAACTGGCTGATTCTGGATGCAAAGGTACGAAAAAAAACTGATTTTTGTGTTAATCTTCCAAAACTATGCTGATTTCTGACCTGTTTTTCGTAACTTTGCCCGCTGAATCATAAAAGCTGATAAAGTCTTAACAATTTTTCTATGTCAAGTAACCACACTATTGTTGGATTCAAGATCAAGGGAATCCGGGAATCGAAGAATCTCACCGTCGAAGAGATTGCCGAGCGTAGTGGACTCTCGGTAGAGCAGATTGTTTCCATTGAAACCGACCAGAACCTGCCATCATTAGGACCGCTCATCAAGATTGCCCGCGCACTGGGCGTGCGGCTCGGAACTTTCATGGATGACAACGACGCACTGGGTCCTGTGGTATGTCGCGCAGAGGAACGTGAGCGCAACAGCAGCATCAGTTTCTCGAACGGTGCCACCGATGCCCGCAAGCACATGGAGTACCACCCTCTGGCCCAACAAAAGGCCGGACGTCACATGGAGCCTTTTGTCATCGACATCAATCCAGAGGAAGCTCCAGAATTCCAATTGTCGGCCCATGAGGGCGAGGAGTTCATCTACGTGATGCAGGGCGAGGTGGAAATCGTCTATGGCAAAGACACCTACACCCTGAAGGAGGGCGACAGCATCTTCTATGACTCTATCGTGAAACACCATGTGCACGGCGCACCGGGCAAATCGGCAAAGATTCTTGCAGTAGTCTATATTCCGTTCTAAACCGTCGTTATAACGTGAAATCGACATAACGAGAAATCGAGAAAACGTGAAATCGACATAACGTGATAACGAGAGAACGTGATAACGAGAGAACGTGATAACGACATAACGAAAAGAAGAAAAATGGCAAAACTTGATATGGCAGGCCGCCCACTGCCCGACAGGACATATCCTGCAGAAACTGGGAGCGACGGCTACACGCTCCATGAGCGTACCCTTGGCCAGTGGCTGGAATACTGGGCAGAAACGACACCAGACAAGGAGTATATCGTCTATTCCGACCGCGATCTCCGCTTCACCTGGTCGAAATTCAATGAGCGTGTAGACAATCTGGCAAAAGGCCTGATATCTATCGGCGTGAAGAAAGGTTCCAACGTGGGTATCTGGGCAACCAACGTGCCCGACTGGCTCACCTTCCTCTACGCCACAGCCAAGATCGGCGCCGTGCTGGTGACGGTAAACACCAACTACAAGCAGAACGAGCTGGAATACCTCTGCAAGGACTCCGACATGGAAGTGCTCTGCATCACCGACGGCACATGGGACTGCAACTACGTAGACATGACCTACACCATGCTGCCCGAGCTGAAGAACTGCGAGCGCGGCCACCTGAACAGCGAGCGCTTCCCCTATCTGAAAAACGTTGTCTACATCGGCATGGAGAAGTATCGCGGCATGTATAACACCGCCGAGCTGCTGCTCCTTGGCCAGAACATTGAGGACGAGACACTGAACGAGATGAAGAAGCAGGTGAGCTGCTACGACGTGTGCAACATGCAGTACACCAGTGGCACCACGGGATTCCCCAAAGGCGTGATGCTGACCCACTTCGGCATATCGAACGACGGCTACTTCACCGGCGAGAACATGGGCTTCACCCAGGACGACAAGCTCTGTGTGTGCGTACCCCTGTTCCATTGCTTCGGCGTTGTGCTGGCCACGATGAACTGCCTGACCCATGGCTGTACCGAGGTCATGGTCGAGAAGTTCGACCCCCTCGTTGTGCTGGCTTCTATTCACAAAGAAAGGTGTACCGCCGTCTACGGCGTGCCCACAATGTTCATTGCCGAACTAAATCACCCCATGTTCTCGATGTTCGACCTCAGCTGTCTGCGCACGGGCATCATGGCAGGCAGCCTCTGCCCTATCGAGCTGATGAAACAGGTGTCAGAGAAGATGTATATGACCATCACCAGCGTTTACGGACTCACCGAGTCATCGCCTGGCATGACACAGACATGCCTCAACGACACCTTCGAACAGCGCTGCACCACCGTGGGCCGCGATTTCCCGTTCGTCGACGTGAAGGTGCTCGATCCCGAGACCGGCGAGGAGTGCCCCGTGGGCGTGCAGGGCGAAATGTGCTGCAAGGGCTTCAACGTGATGAAGGGCTACTACAAGAACCCCGAGGCCACGGCCGAAGTGATCGACAAGAACGGCTATCTGCACTCAGGCGACCTGGGTGTGAAGGACGAACAGGGATTCTACAAGATTACCGGCCGCATCAAGGACATGATTATCCGCGGTGGCGAGAACATCTATCCGCGTGAAATCGAAGAGTTCCTATACCACATGCCCGGCATCCGCGACGTGCAGGTGGCAGCTGTTCCTTCCAAGAAATACGGCGAGGCCGTGGGTGCCTTCATCATCCTTGAAGAGGGAGCCAAGATGACGCCCGAAGACGTACAGTTGTTCTGCCGCGGCAAGATTGCCCGCTACAAGATTCCCAAGTACGTGTTCTTCATCGACCAGTTCCCCCTTACTGGCAGTGGAAAGATTCAAAAGTTCAAGCTGAAAGAGATGAGCCTGGAGCTCTGCAAAAAACAAGGCATCGAGGTCGTCTAAGCCGTAAAAACGTTGCAAAAAGTACAATTGCAGGAAAAAACAATCAAATAATTTGGCTGTTTCAAAAAAACATTGTACCTTTGCACCCGCTTTTGAGAATCATCTCAAAGTTGGGGAGATCCGCTAGCTCAGTTGGTAGAGCACAACACTTTTAATGT
>Ga0247611_10010239_pt1 | contig 11055 bp, 9 predicted proteins | sample 177DNAGHGhighgp2_FD_192422 | JGI IMG/M metagenome (GOLD analysis project Ga0247611, IMG submission 192422) | Sheep rumen microbial communities from Palmerston North, Manawatu-Wanganui, New Zealand - 1770 DNA GHGhigh gp2 | ecosystem: Host-associated > Mammals > Digestive system > Stomach > Rumen ... | reverse complement strand
GAGTTGAATTAGATGACAAATTGGTATTGATAACGGCACATCGCAGAGAGAATCATGGCGAACGTTTAGACCATATTTTATCAGCGATTATAAAATTGACAGAAGAATTTGCTGATCATCAGTTTGTTTTACCGGTACATCCTAATCCCAATGTGCATAATAAGATTTATGCCGCATTGGAGAATTCGCCTAATGTAGTTTTGACCAACCCGTTGGATTATCCGGAGTTGGTGTGCTTAATGCAAAATACCAAGTTGGTATTGACCGATTCCGGTGGTATTCAAGAAGAAGCACCGACATTTGGTAATCCGGTATTGGTAATGCGCTATGAAACTGAGCGCACCGAGGGAATAGAGGCCGGATTTGCTAAATTGGTGGGGGCTGACGAGAACAAAATCTTGAGTGAAGCAAGAAAGATTTTGCAAGAGAATAAGAAAACGACCAGACTTGATGGTAGCAAAAATCCTTATGGTAACGGAAACGCCGCACAAAAAATTCAGGAGGTTATTAATGAATATTTTCAAAAAAATTAAAAAAACAAACGGACGCAGACAGATTTACTTTTTAGGAATAAAAATCTTTTCCTATAAGAGAAAGGAAACAATTTTAAAAAAAGAGAAGTTTCAATTTAAAAAAATAGCAAAGAACTCTGAAATTCAACAGGGATGTCGAATTCACCATTCTGAAAATATTTCTATTGGTCAAAATGTTCGTATAGGAACTGGGGCATTAATTGAAGGTATGGGGGGGGTGATTATTAAAGATAATGTGATATTCGGCCCGGATGTAACGATTTGGACGGCCAATCATAATTATGAATCCCCTGATAAACTTCCATATGATGAGAAAGTTATTTATCGGTCCGTTATTATAGAAGACAATGTGTGGGTTGGAGGAAAAAGTATTATTTTGCCGGGTGTTACCATTCATGAAGGAGCTGTTATTGGGATGGGCGCTGTTGTAACAAAAGATGTCCCAAGTGGGGCTGTTGTTGGAGGAAATCCCGCAAAAGTATTGAAATACAGAGATATCCAACAGTATAAAAAATTAAAATCACAAAAATCTTTTTATTTGTTTAAGGATGAAATCAAATGAAAATACTGAAAAAAATTAAAAAGCCTAATGGACGCAGACAGATTTACTTTTTAGGAATAAAAATTTTTTCCTATAAGAAGCGTAAAAAATCGTGTTTTGATTGCCTTAATTGTAAGAAGTTACAAGCACAATTGGATTATATGAAAGAACATTGTGATATTTTTCATTTAAAACCTGCCACCGGTGAATTACGTGAGCAACAATTAGGACTAGTGCAGTTTGCTTTAGGTTTTTTTGATAAAATAAAGTCATTAGATTGTAAGCCAATCTTGTTTGCTGGAAATATGTTAGGAGCAGTCCGTCACCAAGGTTTTATCCCCTGGGATGATGATTTGGATTTTTTATTAATAAGGTCTGATTATGAAAAGATTATTAAGTGGTGTGAACAAAATGGGATCGTTTGTTTTTACCATCACAGATTAAGTGAATATAATTCTTATGAAATAGCACACCGTCTTTATAAAAATGTTACACAGCATCCCAACCAATATGTATTAGATGTATGGTTTAATCAATTACAATTATCTTATGGTACCAACCTAGATGATCTAAAATTTATAGATTTTTTTGCGCTAGATTATTATAAAGATGACTATACTTTCCAAGAACACAGGAAATATACGCAAAATATATTATCAAAAATTAAACAAATTGATTGGTTGGATGAAGCCAGTAAGTTTGTCCGAGCCGAAAGGGAAAAAAATCCCAATATAGTCGCCAAATCAAACAAATTGTTCTATGGAATTGATAGTGTGGAAATTAAGCCTTGGAATACGGATTTTTTGCCAGAATCTTCATTGTACCCACTTAAAAAAGTTCCATTTGAAAATGCTGAATTTTATATTCCAAATCAAGCAGAAAAATGGCTGGATTTAAATTTTAAAGATTGGAAAAGTTTCCCCGATGATATTGGCTTTTCCCATCATAATTATGCAAAGGAGTTGTTTAAGAAAAAAAATGAAAACATATAGTATTATTTTGGCAGGAGGAATGGGAGCCCGAATGCGGGTGGGTGTTCCCAAATGTCATCTAAAATTAACAGAAAAATCTATTTTAGAAGAAACCATATCTATATTTGAAAGTTCAGAGTTGGTTGATGATATTATTGTCGTTGTTCCGAAGCTTAAAAATCTAGATAAAAATTACAAAAAGAATTTAAAATATGTTCTGGGTGGTGCAACCAGAGGACAAAGTATGATTAATGCCATAACAGCAATTGTGGATGAGGATGCTTGTCTTATCGTTCATGATGGGGCGCGTCCATTATTGGCCTCTGATGTTATCCAAAGGGGATTACAGGAACTTGCAGATTATGACATTGTAAAAACAGTAGAAAAATCCCATAATGATATCATCTCTTTTGAAAAGGTTATTACCCGAGAACAGTACAGAATTCTTTCTTCTCCTGATTTTACAACATTATCTTATGCAAGAAAATTATTGTCCTTTTTGGAAAAAGATAATTGTATAACCATAGCTGCTTTTCATGCGTTTTCTAATCAGAAAATTTCCTACATTGAATCAAATAAGGAAAATATAAAAATTACCTTTCCAGAAGATTTAGTTTTGGCACAATTTTATTTGAAAAAATAAAAATGGAATGTTAAAAAAAATTGGTTTTAGCGATTATATGGAGTAATATCATATGGCAAAAATCTTATTAACAGGTTCAATAGGATATGTCGGCAGTCACATTGCGGTGGAGTTGCTTGATGCCGGATATGAGGTCGTCGGTATTGACAATTTGAGCAATTCGCAGCAGGAATCCTTGCAAGCGGTGGAGGAAATAACCGGAAAAAATCTGCCCTTTTATCAAGCCGATGTGCGTGATGAAAATGCCTTGCGCTCAATTTTTCAGCAACATAAAATTGATGTCTGCATTCACTGTGCCGGACTCAAATCCGTTGGTGAATCCGTTGCCAAACCTCTGGAATATTATGATAACAATATCAATGGCACCTTGACTTTACTGAAGGTTATGCGAGAGTTTAATTGCAAAAACATTATTTTTTCATCATCAGCCACGGTTTATGGCGCAGCAGATGTTTTGCCGATTACTGAGGAAACCCCCAAGAAAGATTGCACCAATCCTTATGGTTGGAGCAAAAGTATGATTGAGCAAATTTTAATGGATTTGCAAAAGTCGGATAATACTTGGAATATCGTGTTGCTGCGCTATTTTAATCCGATAGGAGCGCACCAAAGCGGCAAAATCGGCGAAAATCCTATCGGTATCCCTAATAATCTTATGCCTTATATAACTCAGGTTGCTATCGGCAAACGTCCGTATTTAAGCGTGTTCGGCAATGATTATGATACTCCTGACGGCACCGGTGTGCGCGATTATATCCATGTGGTTGATTTGGCAAAAGGTCATATTAAAGCTCTTGCGGCGATTAAGGCTGATTGCGGGCTTAAGATTTATAATTTAAGCACCGGCAAAGGCTATTCGGTTTTGGATATTGTCAAATCGTTTGAAAAAGTAACCGGAGTTAAAATACCTTATCAAATTAAACCGCGTCGCGAAGGCGATATTGCCGCCTGCTATGCCGACGCTTCAAAAGCGTTCAAAGAATTAGGTTGGAAAGCCGAATTAGGCATTGATGATATGTGCCGTGATGCATGGAACTGGCAAAAGAATAATCCTAATGGCTATCAGAGGTAAAATAACAGCCAACAGCGAAAAATACAGGTTATTTACACGATGATATTATTATCTGGAAAAATAGCGGTGGTGCGAATCCGCCGCTTTTTAATATTTTGATACGATAAAAAAGGAATAATGTATATACATAAAATGCTTGCTGTTTGCTTATCAATAAAAATAAAAGGGTTTAAGTAATTTACCTAAACCCTTGATTTTATTGGTGAGCCCGGCGGGATTTGAACCCACGACCCTTTGATTAAAAGTCAAATGCTCTACCGACTGAGCTACGAGCCCGAACTCAAAAACTAACAGCACATATAAAATAGAAAAAAACGCAAGTCAATAAAAAAATACAAAAAAAATTAAAATGTAAGAAATTTGTTAATAATTAGCTGTTATTATAACCGTAAATTTTTACAATAAGTGAGGGAAATATGGCTGATACTGCTGATAATGAAGGAAAATATGAAATTTTACAAAATGCTAATGGCGAAATTTTAATTATGATTAAACAACGTCATGGCGGGCCGGAGAATCCGCGCTTTGTTTATGATGGTGGCGATACAGCATTATTGTACCGCAGTCGCGAGAGTTCGGTGTTTTTGGGCGGAATCAATGAAGAGGCGCGCAATCCCTTAAAGATTGTTGATGAAGTAATAGTTGCCGAAATTGATGGCGAAGAAGTTGCTCGTGAGTATTTGGTTCCGGTGCGCTTGGTTCGTGATTTACGCGCAGTTTTGAATTAAAAAACGACAATTGTCGATTCTATTAAATAAGGGCTTGATTTACAAGCTCTTATTTTGTATAAAAGCTCCACAATCGGAAAGGTGAATTTTGATGGTTGCACATTTATTTATCGGACTTGTTTTAATAACGGCGGCATCATTGCTAATTACTCAGGGTAAAAGACGTAAGATTTGGGCGATTTTGCTGTTATTGGCGTTATGTAGTTTGTCTTTGGTGTTTATTCGCAACTTGAATATTTCTGATAATATGGGCTTTATGTACCAATGGTTGCCATATAGCAAATTGCAGGCAGATTTTAATATTTCATCTTCTGTGCGAATGCAGCAAATGCTTTCTCAACTTATTGGATTGTTGGGTATTATAATTTTGTTTAACATTATCAATAACGATGAAAGCTATTCCATGAATGTCAGTGTTTTAAATGTTATGTCATTTATAATGTTGATACTCTTGGCATCCAGTCATGATTTTTTTCAGTTAATGTTTGCCTCATCATTACTGTCAATAATTGCCTTTTATTTGCCTGATGATATAATTGTGCGTCGCAAATTTTTATTTAGTGTTTTTTTTGCGGAAACGGCCGGCTTTATTGCTCTCTCAATTATATATAACACAACTTCATCAATAAGTATCAGTGATTTGCCGTATTATGTATCAGCCGCGGATCACAAAGATTTTGTTGCAATTTTATTGCTGTTTTCTTTGGGAATAAAGGTTGGATTGTTTATGTTCGGCAGTCATTATACTTTATTATTTACCCAACCTTCAAATCGTATTGCCGGCATAGCGATTCTTTCGCTTCCTTTTTCGGCACTGATAATTTTGAATAAATTGTCAGTGCTTATCAATTCTCCGACATATGCCGAAATAGTTAAATATTGGTGCATGCTTGGAGGGGGAGTTTTGTTGCTTTTTTCGGTAACTGCAACCGACATTAATCGTAAATTGCTTTATATTGTGCAGTCTGTCTATTCAGGTCTGTTTTATGTTATATACAGTCAGCCGGAAAAATTATATAGTCTCTCGCCGATAGTATTACTTCTGATTATCCTAACCATGTCACTTGTTTGGGCGGTAGCCGGATTTTTATTAAAACAAGATGATGCGGCAGTTGCCGGTCCGTTGTTTAAATTATTGCCGCTTCTTTTAATCGGTTATGGCGGCATATTCGTTATTATGAATCGACTGATTGCCTTATTTCCGCAATTTTTGCCGTTTTTTTATTTTTATATCGCCATAATAGGTATTGATTTAAGACAGTTATTTTATAACCGTAAAAGTCTTAACCTCAAAAAATTATCGGCTTCGATAACTTCAAATACCCTGACCGTGATTGTTATTATAAGCTTAAGTATAGCACTGTGGTGTATATTCAAGCCGTGGAAAGATAGTAATATTCTTCTCCAAATGGCAGGATTAACCGCATTGGTATTTATCGCTCCGCTGGGTTGGCTTTTGACGATAGGGAAAAAAGCGATTTGGCAATATTCGCTTTTTGAAATGTTTTATAACTATTTATTGCTGATGCCGTTAAAATTTTTTGGACGAGTTTTGTGGTTAGCCTTTGACTTTATGTTTATTGAGCGTGGTGTAATCAGCGCTTCAACTTCTACCGGAGAGCTTGTTTCAGATAATTTGCGGTTGCTTCAAAGTATAAATATGAGGTCTTGGTTGTTTTGGACTATTGCAGGCATTTGCGGTTTAGCAATATATATAGGAGTTGCGGTATATGACTAACCCTTTGATGATGTTATCTTTAATTGTAATAATTCCTTTTTTAGGAATGTTGTTTGTCTTAACTTCCAAAGATGATGTTGTTTATGGACGCCATAACAGCACCAATGTTGCGATGTTTACCGTTTTTACCAATATTATTATGATATGGCAGATTTTTTCTTTTATTAAAAAATCTACGGATGGCTCTCATTTGTTACAAAAAATAAATTGGCTGAAATATCCTGATATTAATTTCGTTCTATCTGTGGATAATATGTCATTGTTGCTCATTTTGGCAGTTCATATCATTATCTTAGGCGGAATTATTTTTATCAATCACGAAGATATCAAACAAAAGACCATGATGGCTTTTTCATTGTTGTTTCTTAGTATGACAACCGGATTATTTATCAGCAACGATATTTTCTCCTTTTTTATTTTTTATGAAGGAATGTTACTGCCTTTATTTATGTTAATAGGTATGCACGGTGAACTTAAAAAAAATTCTCAGCTTAATGGATTTTTCATATACAATTTAATCGGCTGTGTTATATTCCTGCTGGGAATATTGTGGCTGTATCAACATAAAGGCAATATAACTTTGGAAACGTTTAGCCGCTTGACAGCTAAGCAAAAATTTATCCCCGAAATATGGGTTACCTTTGCGATAGCATTTTTATTCCGTATTCCGGTGTGGCCTTTTCACTATTTTATCGCCGCAATCAATACCAAGTTGCGCAATCCTTTGGTGTTTATTGAGGTTTCTTTGCTTCCGCTCAGTGGTTTGTATGGTTTTTATCGCTTATGGCCAAGTTATATTCCGCTCGAATTTTCGCAATATTTTATTTGGATAAATGTTATCGGCATTCTTACCATGCTGTTTATCAGTCTGATAGGTTTCAGTAATCCCGATTCGCAATATCGCATATTTTCCTATTCAACAATATATTATATTATGTATTTGCTGGGCATATTTAGCCAAAACAAAAACATTTATAACAACCTCAATTATGCATTGTTCGGATTTTTATTGGTATTGGGCGGTCTGGAAGTGATAACGGCATACATCCGCCGCAGTGAACAACTCCATGGCAGCACTTCTCAAGGTTTTTTGTGTCGTGCACGGCGATTGTCATTGGTTTATTCGTTTTTGATATTTTCAGCGGTGGGATTCCCGATATCATCAATGTTCACCAGCAATTTTCTGATTTTGTCGCAACTTTTGTCGGCTAATATTCATATGGGGGCAGTGCTGACATTTTCTTGGATATTGGCATCGGTCGCCCTTATTTTTGAGATGTTACGCCTCAAGACCGAAACCAAAGAATGTCTGCTTGGTAAGTCTGATGATTTGCCACAGGATTGTTTCGTCTTTATGCTGTTTATTGCTCTTATGTTACTGATGTCATTTATTCACCCGTTGTGGTTTGTTATTAACTTATAAAAAGGAAGGAAAACAGTGATGTTGTCGCAATGGCTTATAATGTTACCGGAGTTTATGTTGATAATGTTTATTATCGTTGCGGCTCTCACTAATCATTATCGTCAGGAAAAAACGCCTAAGACATTTTTTACGCTTGCACAGTTATTTTTGCTGAGCATATCATTGGCAACATTAGTGTTTTATAATAAATCACCTTTTCCGGCATTGGTGCAAAATACCCCGTTTGTAACGTTGTTTAAAATATGCGGCTATTTATTGACAATGGGTTGGATGTATCTGTCATCAAAATGGTTCTTAAATAAAAATCGTCCGTCTTGTATTTTTTGTATGATTATATTTTTTGCATTGTTTGGCTTGGATATATTGGCATCATCAGTTTCTTTTGTTGCAACAGCCGCAGCGGTTCCGTTGATATTGCTCAGTAATTGTCTTCTCATCTCGCAACATTGGGATATTGATAAGGTTAAACCTCTATTAATGCGTTATATTTTGTTTTCATCATTTTTTTGCCTGATGTTATGGATAGCAGTGTGGCTTATCTTTTATACAACCGGTAGTTTAGATTATCTCACTGTTAAACAATATTTTTCCGGTGTTAACGGAGATAATATTTACATATTGTCAGCAATAGTCATAGTCTTGGCGGTATATATATATATGTTGGGATTAGTGCCGTTTCACATCTGGTTTACCGGTTTTATCGGCAACGGAGTATTGCCGGTTTGCGGTTTTATCACATTAGTTCCCCCCTTATTTTATATATGCGCATTTATAAAACTTATAAAAGATTGCTTTGCTCCGTTTTACCAATTTATCGCTCCTTTAATTATAACTTTTGCCGTTGCTTCGATTTTAGTCGGAGCCGTATCAGCCAAAGGTGAAAAAAATATTCGTCGATTATTTGCATATCTGAATATATACTGTTGGGGTGTGTGTTTGTTGAGTTTAGTCGATTATTCTTCCGTCTCAATAATTGCCTCGTTTGCCTATATTATAACCGTAGCATTGTCATTTGCCGGCATCTATACCATTTTTTTAGGCCTGAAATCACATAGTGAATATCTCAGTGAAATTGAAGATATCAGAGGTTTTACCGCAACTCGTCCTTATATGGCAGCGGCCTTGATGATATTTATGTTTTCATTTATCGGGTTGGCACCGACCTTAGGATTTTTGGGCTATATGTCAATAATCAATAATTTAATGTCACAAGCAGCGTGGTTGCGTCTGGGAATATTGCTCTGCGGCATATTGCTGATAGCCAGAACCTGTTTGGACATTCTGCGTCTGACCTATTTCGAAAACAGTGCTAAGACTTATGACCGCCCTGATAAATCAATATACATATGTCTTTTTATCAATATGACCGTAATACTTTTATCGTTATTTAATCCTAATTGGCTCCTTAAGAATGCGGTTGCGGTTTTAGGGGGAGTAAATTGATGTCGCGTCAAAGTTTATTATCATGGAAATATCATGAATATAAGGAGCTTTCCTCAACCAATGACTTTGCTCTTAATTATGCCGATGTCGCTGATGAACGCCATATTTTTATTGCCCAAACCCAAAGCAATGGACGCGGGCGACGCGGGCATCATTGGATTTCTCCCATTGGTAATCTGTATTTCAGCCAATTATTTTTCACCTCTTGTCCTCCCAATAAATTGGTTTATGTATCAGCTCTATCGGTAGTGCAAACATTATTGGAAAAATTGCCGCAACTGCAAGGACAAATTTCTATCAAATGGCCCAACGATATTATGCTTGACGGAAAAAAACTCGGAGGAATCTTAATTGAAAAAAATGCTTCTGATAACACCGTCATCGGCATTGGGCTTAATTTGGTTTCTGCTCCTCCGGCTGATTTGGTATCATATCCGGCAACCTCATTGGCTGATATTGGTTTAGCACTTGCCGGTATGGACTTTTTGCATAGCTACATAAACTTTTTCGATCGGAATTTACAGTGCGATTTTGCCGTTATTCGTCGTGAATTTATGAATTTCGCATGGCAGTTGAATAGTGATATAACCATTTCTCTTGGCAATAAAAATGTATCCGGATGTTTTATCGGTATTGACGAACAAGGTTTTTTGCTGTTACAACAAGAACAAGTTATTTTAACAATTAATACCGGAGAAATTTTATTTTCATAAACAGGATTAAAAAATATGATAGAAGGTTTTGAGAAAGAAGGAATTTATTTTGTAGCTTTAGGCGGAGCCGAAGAGGTTGGATATAATATGTTTGCCTACATAATCAACGGCAAAATGATAGTGGTTGATGCCGGTTACGGCTTTTTGCAAGATGACTTTCCGGGGATGGAAATGGGCTTAGCCGATGCATCGTTTTTAACAACTTATCGCGATGATATTGAGGCAATGTTCATCACCCATGGTCACGAAGACCACTTTGGGGCCATCGGTCATGTCTGGCCGCAGCTGAACTGCCCGTTATATGCTACCGATTTTACCTTGGGGCATATTAAAAATCGTCTTAAAGAATATCATATAAATGATTTTAAGTTTCTTCATTCGGTGAATGCCGAACCGACAGTAAAATTACCGAATTTTGAAGTTTGTTTTGTTCCTATAGTTCATTCTTGTCCGCAAAGTTCCGGTTTGTTGATTAAAACTGACTACGGCACTGTATTTCACGCCACTGATTGGCGTTTTGATGATGATAAAACTTCGCTTATGCATACTGATTTTACGATGCTTCAGCAGGCTGCAAATCAAGGGGTGGATATCTATGTCGGAGATTCGACCAATATGTCCGATACTCATGTTGAACCAAGCGAATATGATATTCGTCAAAGCCTGTTAGATATTGTTCCCAAGCTCGAAAATACAGTGGTTGCAACCTGTTTTGCCTCCAACATTGTTCGTCTGGAAAGCCTGATTCTTGCGGCTGCAGCCGCCGGACGCACCGCAGTTATATCCGGACATTCGCTCAATCAAAATTATCAAATTGCCAAAGATTGCGGCTATTTGCAAAATTGTCCTCATGCTTTTGATATCAAGCAAGCTGCCGACATACCTGTTGATAAAGCCCTTTATATCTGCGCCGGCTCGCAAGGTGATTATCGTTCGGCCTTAACTCGAATTGCCAATGGTGAAAGCAAGGATATCATCTTATCGCAAGGTGACAATATCATCTTTTCTTCCAAAATTATCCCCGGCAATGAGGAAAAAATCGAGCGTATGCAAGACAGATTGCGCGATAAAGGGGTGAATGTTATTTCCTCGGAGGATTATATGGTTCATGCCTCCGGTCATGCCACCCCTGATCAAATTTTGCAAATGTATAATTTGCTGAAACCTCGTTTGGTTATTCCGGTTCATGGTGATAAATGCAACATTCGTAAACAACGCAAATTAGCTCAAGAAAACGGCGTCGGCGAGGT
>Ga0247611_10010238_pt1 | contig 11056 bp, 7 predicted proteins | sample 177DNAGHGhighgp2_FD_192422 | JGI IMG/M metagenome (GOLD analysis project Ga0247611, IMG submission 192422) | Sheep rumen microbial communities from Palmerston North, Manawatu-Wanganui, New Zealand - 1770 DNA GHGhigh gp2 | ecosystem: Host-associated > Mammals > Digestive system > Stomach > Rumen ... | reverse complement strand
ATTTATATGATATATATAAAGTAGATACAATTACTTTTTATTTTTATATATAATTTTGCACATAATATACAACAAAAAAACTACAACCTTATTGATTGTAGTTTAATAATCTTATTGGAGCCACAGAACGGAATCGAACCGTCATCATATGCATGGCAAGCATAGGTACTAACCGTTGTACTACTGCGGCGTTTTTAGCGTGCATTGTTATTATATCAAATATAAAATAAATTGCAACTATATTTTTTAAAAAAATAAAACAAGTCAAAAATTTTGGCTTGTTTTATTTCCTTTTTATTTTAAATTCTTTGCTAAATCTTCTAATTGTTTTAAAGAATTATCATCTAAAGTAGATGTAATCTTAACAACAGGATCTACAAATTCTATATTCTTTGATTTTTCAAATTTTTCTTTCATTACCTTGGCAGCCATAGGAGCCCAGCTACCATTTTCAATTAATGCTATTTTTCTATTTTGATAATTTCTTTCTAATAGTCCTTCAATGAATGTATTCATAATTGGGAATAATGTAGCGTTATATGTTGAGCAAGCTAAAACTAATCTATCATATCTAAACGCATCCTCATAACATTCAAATATATCTTCTCTTGATAAATCAGCTAAAGAAACCTTAATTCCTTCTTTTTCTAATAATTCTTTTAGCTTTTCACATGCCTTATATGTATTACCATATATTGAAGCTGAAGCGATAAATACACCTTTATCTTCAGGCTCATATTTACTCCATGTATTATATATATTTAAATAATAATCTAAATTAGAATCAAGAATTGGTCCATGTAATGCACAAATAGTATTAATTGTTAAATTAGATAATTTAGCCATAGCTGCTTGAACTTGAGCGCCATATTTACCTACTATACCAAAATAATATCTTCTAGCTTCACAAGCCCAACCCTCAGGATCTTCATAATCTAAAGCACCAAATTTACCAAACGCATCTGCACTAAATAAAACCTTATCAAATTGATCATAAGTAAACATTACTTCTGGCCAGTGAATCATAGGGGCCATAATAAATTTTAAAATATGTGTACCTAAATTTAATGTATCATTTTCTTTCACAATTAATTCTTTAAATTTTAAATCTCTAAAGAATTGTTTCATCATTTGTGATGCTTTAGCTGTTAATACTAATGTTGTTTCTGGATATTTAGCTAAAAACTTACCGATTGATGATGAATGATCAGGCTCCATATGAGAAACAACCAAATAATCAGGCTTTCTATTTTTGATAACCTCTTCAATTTTATGGAACCAACCATCCTCGAATCCTTCATCTACTGAATCCATAATAACTATTTTTTCATCTAATATTAAATAGCTATTATAAGCCATACCATTTTCAAGTGGAAATTGAGATTCAAACAAATCAGTTTTATGATCATTTACTCCAACATAATAAATATCATTTGTTATTTTTTTCATATTACTTCTCCTTTATATTTAATATTTCTTTAAAATCATTAATTATATAATCAGGCTTATTTAATAATCTAATATCTGATGATTTATAATAAATAGATTTTATATTACTATTTTTAGCAACTAATATATCAATATCTCTATCACCAACATAATATGTTTCTTTTTTGTCTAATGAATATTTATTTAATAAATATAATATAGATTTATTAGATGGCTTTCTATCAAATATATCCATATCTGAATGAATAACATCTAAAAATAAATATTCAATATTACGATCTTTTAATATATTAATCGTATATTTACCTTTATGTGTAAATATAAATAGTCTATTTTTATTATTATATAATTTCACTAAAGTGTCAATCACATTAGGCATAAAAGAATATTCATTTTGAGTAAATTCTCTATTTTCTTTATATTTATCATAAATATCTTGAAAATTAATATTATAAAGATTAGACGTTTGTTTTAAATATTCATAAACTGATGATGATAAAATACCTTTTTTAACATCATCAAATTCTTTAATAATATTAAATTCCTTTAATGCTTTTAGGGTAGAATTTGTAATTCCTAAGTAAGAATCTATTAAAGTTCCATCCATATCAAAAATATAATTCATATTAAAAAAAGGATAGTCGAACTATCCTAATCCTTTCTTGATAAAATGGCAATATAGATAATTAGTCTTATAATCTCTATATAAATATAGATTAAGCTAATTTCCATACCTAAAGCAACGCTCCACTCAGCTGATTTAGAGCAGCCATTTTTTACAACTTGATTTGCTTCCTCAAAATTTAAAGCTAAAGTAATAACACCATAAATTAATAAGAATGCTTCAATACCAATCATCATCCAAAGATAAGTTGTAAAACCTATAGATGAAATTGTTTCATTAGCTGACATTTGACTATACATTACAAGTGAAATAATCAATGTAGAAATAACTAAGAATAATAAACAAATAGTCATTGCGATAACAACACGCATATAGAATTTATTAACTTTAATAATACCATTTGAATATAATAATAACATGACTGCAAATATAATTAATGTTGCAGAAATTGCAATAATACCAGCACCTGGTAAGAATTCTTCTGCTATTCTAGTTATAGTTCCTAAGAATAAACCTTCACATATAGAATAAATTACACTCCAATATTTAGCAGCTCTATCACTAATTCTACCAGCTATTGCACTAATAAATCCTAAAATTGAAGCAATAACTAAAATTATATAAAAAGGTGTTAAATTGTTTTTAATTATTGCTGGTAAAGCAAATGCTGTTACTGCAGCTATTCCAGCAGCGATTAAAAGTAAAATAATTGTTTTAATTGTTACACCCTTAAATGATGCATGCTCAGTCTCATCAAAATATGATTGAGATGTTTCTACCCTTGAAAAAAGTGGTGATTGTTTCATAAAAAATCCTCCTTTTTAAATACATCTATGATTATATCATAATATTTTATTAATAATTAACATTTTTTCAAAATAACACAAAATAACATAATTAAAAATAAGGGATAAAATATCCCTTATCATTATTCTTCTAAGAAACTAAATATTCCATCTGATTGAACTTTATCAATTTCAGGTAGATTATCAAAGAATCTCATAAGCTTAAATATTTCAACTAAACTAGAATTAAGCTTAGTTCTATTTTCTACATCCTTAATAGATGTGAATTCTTTTTCTTCTCTTCTATTAACGATATCTAAAGCCACATTTTCACCTAGCTTATCAACAGCCGCGAAAGGTAATCTTAAAGCACCATCTTCTATTTCAAATACAGTCGCACTAGATTTATTAATACTAACAGGTAAGAATTTATATCCTCTTAGTGTCATTTCAAGTGCCATTTGTAAAGATGTTATTTGATCATCAATTGTCGCTGTTTTCTTATCAATATTTTGTAATTCTTCAATCTTAGCTCTAATAGCTAAAGGTCCACCTAAGAATGATTTAACATCAAAGGCTTTAGCACGCTTAGAAAACCAAGCACTATAGAATAATATTGGATAATAAACCTTAAACCAGGCAATTCTTAAGGCCATAATAACATAGGCAATAGCGTGAGCCTTAGGGAACATGTACTTAATTCTTGAACAAGAATAAATATACCAACCAGGTACATTATTCTCCATCATTAATTTTGAATAATTTTCCCATTGTTCTGCCTTACCAGAGAATCTTTTACCTTTTCTAACAAATTCCATAATATCAAAGGAATCTTTAGGTGTAAGACCCATTCTCATTAAATCGACCATAATATCATCACGACATCCAATGATATCCTTAAATTCAACTGGTTCATATTCTAATGAACCCTTTATTAATTCTTGGGCGTTATTATTCCAAACATCTGTACCATGAGAAAGACCAGATATTTTAATTAATTGAGCAAAAGTTCTTGGCTTTGTTTCAATTAACATGTTTTGAACGAAATTAGTACCAAATTCAGGGATACCGTATGTCGCAACAGCACATCCTAAATCTTCTTTATTAAGTCCAATAACTTCAGTTGAATTAAATAATTCATATAGCTTAGGATCCGCAATAGGAATATCCTGAGCCTTATCAAATGGGAATTCAGATTGATGAGCATTTACATAATTCATTAAGAATCTAATAACAGTTGGATCATCGTGACCTAGTATATCAAACTTTAATAAATTATTCTCAAACTTATGATAATCAAAATGTGTTGTTCTCCATGTTGATTCCTCATCATCTGCAGGATATTGATATGGAGTTACATCAAATATATCAACATAATTTGGAACGACAACAATACCACCTGGATGTTGTCCTGTAGATCTTCTTATACCATTTAAGTGAGTGGCTAATCTATCTATTTCACAATCTCTTAATGAAATATTTTTCTTTTCACAGAAGCCTCTAACATAGCCATAACCATTCTTATCAGCTATTGTTTGAACTGTACCACCTCTAAATGAATTATCAAAGCCAAATACATTTTTAATATATTCGTGGGCCTTTGGTTGATATTCACCTGAGAAGTTTAAATCGATATCAGGTGTTTTATCACCTTTAAAGCCTAAGAATGTTTCAAATGGTATATCTTGACCATTTCTATCCATCTTAGTACCACAAACTGGACAATTCATATCAGGTAAGTCAAATCCTGAATCATAATCTCTTAAAATATCCTGGAATGGCTTTTCGATATCTAATAATCCATATTTATCAATTTCTTCATCACTCATTTTAAACGTATGGAATTTACAGTTTTTACATACATAATGTGGCTTTAATGGATTTACCTCAGTAATATCCATCATTGTCGCAACTAATGATGAACCAACTGAACCTCTTGAACCAACCAAATATCCATCATCAAGTGATTTTTTAACTAATAGATGGGAAATATAATAAACAGACATATATCCAGAAGTTATAATAGAATTTAATTCTCTTTCAATTCTATCAACAACAATTTGATGTGGCTTTTCACCATATGTTTTTAATACATGCTCATGAACAATCTTTTTAGATTCTTCATTGATTGATTGAATATTATTAACTAGAGGATTATCTTTAAATTGATCATCTCTTGGTGCGAACATTTCTTTGCTGAAAACATCAAACTTTTCAACCATATCTAAAATCTTATTTGTATTTTCAACAACTATTTCATAAGCTAAATCAGGATCTAAGAATCTAAATTCATTTAGCATTTCATCAGTTGTTCTTAAATGATTATCTGGAATATTCTTTGCTCTTGCAAGATCATGAGTTCCTCCTCCTAATTTAGGTGAATTAATTAATATCTCACGATATTTTTTCTCTGATGGCTTAATATAATAAGAATCACTAACTGCGACAACAATCTTATTATTTTCTTTAGCTAGTTTTATAACTCTATTTATTGTGTCCATTATTATTTCATCACCATTAGGATAATTTTCAACTAAATGGCTATAACAAGAAGGTGGACAAACCTCAACATAATCATAAAATTCTAAAGCTTCCTTAGCTTCTTCCTCACTTCTTGTGAATACTAAATTAAAGATTTCTCCATTAACACCACAAGAACCAATTAAAATATTTTCTCTATACTTCTTAATAACACTCTTTAAAGCCTTGGCTTCACCATTTCTAAGATGAGTTGTTAAAGCATCAGATATTAATTTATACATATTCTTATTACCAGCTTTATTCAAAGCTAAAACACAAATATGTGATTCTTTAGTAATAATATGTTTAAAATGCTCATCCTTATTAATAATTGAATTAATATCTTGGTAATTTGTAATATTCTTTTGATATAAATCATTTAACATCAAAATAAAGCATTCAGCTGTAACTCTTGTATCATCTGTCGCTCTATGGTGATGTTCTTGCTTTACCTTAAAATATTTACATAATGATTTAAGATTAAATGTTTTAACATATTCATAATATCCTGCTCTAAATAAATTAAGTGTATCTATAACAGGTAATACTGGATAGTCGATATTTAATCTTTTAATATTAGCATAAATCATACCAACATCGAATTTAGCATTATGGGCAACTAAAATACTGTCCTTACAAAATTCTAAGAATTTAGGTAATACTTCTTCGATTGCTGGGGCATTCTTAACATCCATATCAGTAATCGATGTTAATTGAGTAATAGCCTCTGGAATTTTCATATTTGGATTAACAAATGTTTCAAATTCATCTATAACACGGCCATCTCTAACCTTGTGAGCACCAATTTCAATGATTCTATCATATGTTTGTGAAAAACCAGTAGTTTCAATATCATAAACTACATATGTGGCACTCTTTAAATCAATATCACGCTTATCAAATGTAATAAAATATCTATCATCATCTACATAATCAAGCTCACATCCATAAATAGGCTTAAAATCATTCTTTAATGAAGCAACAGCGTTACTCATATCAGGTATAGCATAAACACCATATGAATCAGTTAATGCTAAGCCTCTCCAGCCCCATGAATTAGTAATCTTAACATAATCAGCTATTTCACTAATACCATCTAAGGCACTCATTTTTGTATGTAAATGTAATTCTACTCTTTTTTCTTTAGCGCTATCTATTATTTCATCATCCTTATGAACACCAATAACCTTAATTTCTTTAGATGTAATTAGAATAGTTTTTAAATAGTTATCATAATCAGCTGTACCATATACACTGATCATAGTATCCACTTTTAAATTATCCTTATAATTTTGAATTTGTTCTTGGCTTCTTAAGAAAGATTTTACGATTATACTATCAGTTTCATCAGTCATCTTAATAAGTAATAATGTTGAATTTTTTAATTCCTTGAATTCAATATTGAAAATATATCCTTGAATTAAAAAATATGGAATTCCTACATTATTAGAATATTCAATTAGCTGTTCCTGAGTTACAGGAATAGAACAAATTGAAGTAACATTAGATGGCCTTTCAACCACATATTTTTTCTTTTTATTTTTTTCTTCATTTCTATTAAACTCATTTTGAGTAAAGGCTCGTTTATTATCCTCTTCTAATTGTTTTTGTATTTCATCATTAAGCTCATTTATTCTATTTTGAATAAGCATATTTTCATCTCTGATAATACTAAAATTAACATTAGATAAGCCATAACCTAAAAATGAATTCTTTATTCCTTCAACAAGCTCTTCAAATCCTTCAGCGTCATATTCAACCTTAAATGATACATCATCATTATCAATACCTATAAAAGTATTGTTAAATAAATTATATCTAGGTTGATTTTTTGATAATTCTTTAATTGTTTTAATAACATAATCCTGTAATAAGCCATTATCCATACTTAAGTTTTGATAATTTACATTAACAAAAACATTAAGCTTTGTTGGCTTTAATATTTCACAGGTATTATTTATCAAATTAATATAATTATCATATGATAAAACGCTAGAAAGCTCATAATATACAATTATTTCCTTTGTAGATTTTTTTAATACTGCTTTACATGATATTAAATCATCAGGATTAATAAAATCTAATTTTAAAATCTCATCCTTAAGCATTATTTTTACTTCCTAACTCGTATTATGTGTCTAAATGTAATATTTGAATATATTAATGGTAAAACTAAAGCTATATATTCAATAAATCCATAAGCGAATACTATTGAAAATATCATTACAAAAAAATATACCAATGAATCATAAATTAATAATTTCCATCTTACCTTCATTGCAATACCAGAATTAACATAAAATGAAAATAAAGCTGAAACAAATAATGAAATTGCATAATAGCCTAATGCTATTAAGCTATTTTGTAAATAAACAGTGTTCTTAAAATGTAATTCAGTCGAATCTAAAAAATGAAAAACAAATTCTTCAAAATTAATTCTATCCTTTGTTACACCCTTATAAACATTATTAAAATCAAAATCACTAACATTTACTTCTTCATATTTAATTGTATTAGATAATCTACTTCCATAATAAATATCAACATGATCTTCATAAAAGGCCATGTTTAGTGATCTTTTTGTAATCTCGTTATTTGTAGAATAATTTTCAGGTAAAAAGCAAGCTGAAAAATCATCCATTATAACCATATATGGTTTATCTCCTACTATTTTTTTATTTTCATATTTAATAGTTGGGATTATATTACTTTTACTGACAGCAAAGCTAATGTTTTCTGCACTCTCTAAAGAATAATAATCTTGTGGATATACCTTTAATGCCATTACACCCATAAATAGCGCAACAAAAGATATAAACATTATAATAACAACATAGATTTTATCTTTAATATATAATCCTATTCTAGATGGATGGCATAATATATCTACTATTCTGTAAAACATTAAATCACTTCCTAACTAGGCCAGCTTTCATTAATTATTGAATACTTCCCGTTATATTTTTTTATATATAAATCCTCAGCTGTAAATGTGAATATAGGATAACAGCATATTAAATATATTAATCCTTCATCCTTACTGATGGATTCATTCTTTATTTTATTTGTAAAGTTATCTACCAAATCAATATATAATTTTACATCATTATTTTTTAAATAATTATCGCATTTTTTACTAAATTCATAAAATGAGAATCTCACCTTTGAATCACTACTAAAAGATTCAAATAAAGCATAAACATCATTAATTAAATTAGAATAATCCTCTAATTGATAAATATCAAAAATAAATTCTTGATTACATTCATCCTTTAAAGATAAAAATCTTATCGCATCAGGATTAAATCTATCAACTAATTTATCAAAATCAATTAGATTGTTATTACTTCTTTTAATTGTATTATGCTTAATATCTACTGTTTTTGAAATAATTCTAACATCGTCATAAATACATGGAATATTACTATTTTCATTTTGAATAATAGTATTAATAACAAGAGGCATCAATAATTCATTGATTATATTTTCATTATCAATAGTTATAAGCTTGATTGGAAAATAATCATTAAATTCATTATATGCTTCTTTTGAAAAAATAGATTCATTAACACTCATCTCATCATATAAAATACCAATGAATGGTGCCATACCTATAGAAAACATTGAATTCATAGTTCCAGTAATTGTTTGACCTGGAATTTTTATTTCCTTACTCAAAACAGGTCTAAATTGTTCTGAAAAATTATAAGGTAAATAATCTTCTAATGAATACAATTTCCCTCTATCATCTAAAAATGGAAATAATCCTCCAAATGGATCTAATTGATGTAATAATATTTCAGTATGTTCATACTTTGTTATTAAACTACCAATCTCGTATTCTACGAATGCATTTGTAATCTTTTCTCTTGCTGTTATGGAATCTAAACCATCAATGAAATCTGAATTAATTAAATTATTCTCTTCATCAAATATTTTAATTAATTCAAATCCTTCATTTTTTGCCATTTCTAAATCCTCAGGATCAGCCCCAGGAACACCTAAATAAGCTTCAGTCTGGTAAAAATAAGAAATGAAAATTGGTATATTACCACCAGTCAATGGATTTTTGGCTATAGCTCCACTATAAACAAATAATCCTTCCTTGTTCTCTAAATAATTGGACACAGTATCATATTCAGATTGGTCAGTATATTTTAATACATCAATATAATCTGGGTTTAAAAATATAAAGGAAACTCCACCTAATAATTCAGGACGCTCTAAGCTAATTCTTAAAGAAACATTATTAGATGTATAAGCATCAATACTTAATATAGATTTTGGTTTAAAAAAAGACAATAATTCTTCTTTTTTATTTTCATTAATTTTTAATTTATTAATGTTATTTATAACCTTATCAATCACATTATCAAGCTTTAAAACAAAGCACTTCATTTGAATGATTTCTTTATCTAAATCCAATCCTAAATCATAAATCTTGTTATTTGATTTATCAAAATAAACATTAGTCATTTTGTAATCAATATAACCCTTTTTATATAATTCAATAAAATCAAGCTGCAAATTAGATAAATATTCATCATGACGCATATTCATAAGCTTTGATTGATTAACACCTATACCAAGCTTTAGCATTTGTCTTAAATAAATATTAGCAATATCATCATTCAAGACATTATTACTTTTTCTTTGTTCAATGAATGCTGACTGACATAATGTATTAAATCCTAATGGAAATAATACATTTTTATTTTGTAATCTTTGATATTTTAGTAGTACATCAGCATACATTATTTCCCTTATCTTACCATTTTGAAACCCATATGAATTCGCATTTGGTATGCTTGAAAAAAGATATAATTTCTCTTTAAGTCTATCTTTATCCATGGAAAAGTTATTATCTTTTTGCCACTTCAAATATAATTCCTTATTGTCCATAATACCCTCCTTTAAGCATTTTTAAGAAAAAATAAAGGGCTCAAAGTAGCCCTTGTACTTTATTTATTATCTTCAATGTACTTAACTACATCACCAACAGTAATCATTTGTTCTGCAACATCTTCATCGATTGTAATGCCATATTCATCTTCTATATCCATTACAATTTGAACAGCATCAATACTGTCAGCACCTAAATCATCCTTTAATTTAGAATCCATTGTTACCTTTTCAGGCTTACAATTTAATTCATTAATAATGATTTTCTTAACACTTTCAAAAACATCCATGTTCAATATCCTCCTAGTAGTATTTAAATTATATCAAAATATAATTTTAATATCAATAAAATATAAGTCATTATATTAAAAAAATACAGGTTTATAACCTGTATTATTCTACTGCTATAAGCATAGCATCTACTACGCTATTTTCTAATTTAATTTCTTCAACGAAATCTTCTACAGTTATATCAAGCTTGAAAACATCAAGTGTTAATGTTACAAAGGCAATTTCGTGAATAGGAACCTCTTGATTAATTGCTAAAACATTAGTTTTTCTTTTAGCAACATAATTTAAAATTCTAGATAAAGAACCTGGTTCATCCTTTAATTTTAAACTTAAAATTATTTTTTTACCAACCTTAATTGATGGTCTATTAACATAATTCTTATACTTATAAAAAGTAGATCTAGATAATCCTATTTCTTTACATGAAGTACTAACACTTTTACCTTCAAGTAATAAATCCTTAATTTTTATTACTTTTTCAAAA
>Ga0247611_10010237_pt1 | contig 11059 bp, 8 predicted proteins | sample 177DNAGHGhighgp2_FD_192422 | JGI IMG/M metagenome (GOLD analysis project Ga0247611, IMG submission 192422) | Sheep rumen microbial communities from Palmerston North, Manawatu-Wanganui, New Zealand - 1770 DNA GHGhigh gp2 | ecosystem: Host-associated > Mammals > Digestive system > Stomach > Rumen ... | reverse complement strand
TATTATTGGAGGCGATACTTAATAAAAAATATTTTTATAGAAAAAATATTTTTATAGAAAAAAATATTTTATATACATAACACCTTAAAGTATTTTAAACTTAAAGGCCCCCAAATGGGGCCTTTAAGTTTAAAAGCTTTTTGAATTATTCGGCCTTTGGCCGAATAATTCAAAAATAATAATCATTATATTATTATTGAAGGGAGTTTTATTTTTTGAAAATACTTAATAAAAATTATTTATTTTATAATTCAATTGTTTAAGTATTTTAAATTTAAATTCTTAATAAAAATTTAAAAACTTTTTGAAAAGTTAAACTAAATATATAATAATTCAAAAATAATAATCATTTATTATTTTAAGTAAGTTCTTTATTAAAAATATTAATGAAAATTTTTTAATAAAAAAATTTTCATTAATATTTTTTATTTTTATAAATTTTATTTTTAACAAAATTAATAATTAATATTTTTATAAAATAAAGTTAAAATCATTTTAAAAATTAAAAATAATTTTTAAAGCAACACACTTAAAAATTATTTTTTATATTATTTTTATTTTAATATTAAAATAATTTATATATATTAAATAAAATGGGAGGAAATGAAAGTAAACAAGAAAACCATGTTAAAGTTGAAAATAATACTTTTGTAACAAATAGAACTGATATAAATATGTTAAATGAAACTAATCAAAATGTTTCAAATAATGTTATAGTAAATGTTACAAATTCACATACGACAAATGTGAAAGCAACAAATCGGTTAAGAATTAAAAATTCATCTATAACTGTTAAAGGTGATATTGTGATTGATCAATCTAATAATTCATCAGTTCAAATAACAACAGAATTTATAAATGAAGTTATAACAAGATTACAAAGTGATTTAACAGCTGCGATGACTTCTGCAATTGAAAATAATGTAAGTAATGATATTCTTAGTAAATTAATGAATAATTTAGAAGAGAACATGAAAAAAGGATGGGGTAATATTTCTGATAGCTTTGGTGTTAAAAATAAATCTGAACAATCTGATACAACTGAAATTTTAAATAATATTCATCTTACTAATGATACTCACACAGATTTAAAAAACATTATTAATTTAGTTGTAGAATCTAAAATTAATAATGATATTTCAAATCAATGTATGGCTTCTGCATTAGTAGAAAATGGTATTGATATTGAAGACAGCGATTTATTAACTTCTGATGGAAACTTCAGATTAAATCAATTAAATACTTTAAATTTTGTTTCAAGTTGCACAGCAAACAGTAAAGTAATTGCAGAAATATCAGATAAATTAGCACAAATTTTTGATGTTAAAATTATAGAAGATAAAACAACGAAAACTTCAACAGATACGTCATCTGATATAAAGAAAACAAAAGAAGATCAAGGTGTTGGTGATGCTGTATCAGATGCTGCAAAAGGTGTAGGCGAAGGAGCTAGTAAAGTTATTGATAGTGCAGGCGAAGCAGGAAGTAAAGTAGTTAAAAGTGCAACTGAAGGAGTTTCTAGTATTTTTAGTGGTATGACTTGGATTTTTGTAATTGTTGGTATTGTTATAATTGCTGCTATTGTTGGAATAGTATTATTTTTAAATAGTGGTGCAGGACAAGATATAACAAGAAAAGTTGCAGATAAAGGATTAAGCAAAATTGGTGGTGCTTGTTGTAATTCAAATAATACTTTTTTAAGTAAACTAATTAATGGCGGAAATTAAAAATTATTTTTATTATTGAATTATTGATAATAATACTTTAATTATTTTATTGTTGATGAAACTTGAAAATATTTTTATAAATTTCATTTTTCGCCTTAATGTTAATAAATAATAATTATTTTATTGTTGGCGAATTAATGAAAATTATTTTTATAAATTTCATTTTTTGCCTTATTGATTTTAAACTTAAACCCCTAAGGGGTTTAAGTTTAAAAGCTTTTTGAATTATTTGGCCAAAGGCCAAATAATTCAAAAATAATAAATACGAATATTATTTAAAAATAATATAATCAAATAAACTTTTAAGTTTAAAATATTAAAAATGATTTTTATTTTTTATACAAAATAAAAATCAATATATTTATTATTTAAATTCAAATTTATATTTTTTATTTTTAACTTTAGACCTTTTCTAAAGTTAAAAAGCTAAAAAAATAAAAATTATTTAGCCCTGTTGGGAGGCTAAATAATTTTTATTTTTTATTTTTGATTTTTAGGCTAAAGCCTAAAAATCAAAAAACTAAAAAAAAATATTTTTTCAAGGCCCTTTAGGACCTTGAAAAAATATTTTTTATAATAATAAATTAATTGTATAAAGATTGATTAAATTTAAAACTTTTTAAATTAAAAATAAAATGTTTCATTATGTTTTTATTAAAAAAATTGATAAATAATATGTTTATTATAATTCATAATATTTATATTTATAATAAATATGAATAAGGAGTTATTCTTTAAACAAATTGAAGAACTAAAAAATAATAAAAAATTAAATCATGAAATAGATCCTTATATATTTAATCTTGTTATTAATAATAGTTATATATCATTTTGTTATAATGAATTAAATAATAAAACTACAGAAATATTAACAGAATATAATATAAATGTATATATTAATTTAGGTATTAGTCCAAGAACTACAACAGTATATTTTAAAAATAAAGAAATGGTTATTGTAAATAAAAGTATATCAGAAATAATTGACACAACTTTTAAAGAATTACAAAAATATTCTGTAAATACTCTTTCTTCAGAAATAAATAAAAATGTTCCAGATGAATTATTAAGGAATTCAAAAAATAATGATACTTATGATTTTCTTATTTTCTTTGCTAAAGAAGCAGTAATGAATAAAAGACATGAACAAGTTTTTAATCCTTATCCACTTGTTTTTAATCCATTAAATAGTGAAGAAAAAGTATTTGATCCTGAACATAAAGACTATAATAAAATAGGTTTTATTTTAAATAGTATTCCTAAATTAAATCAATTAATAAAAGATACAGATGACATATTAACATTTTTAAATAATATTGATAAAAATGCATATTTATTAATAAAATGGTTGATTTTATTGAATAACTTATTTTTTATGAAAGTTCCATATGAATTAATGATTAATAAATTATATTGTGATCAATTTATTATATTAAACAGATCACCAGAAAAAGAACGAGAACTTAAAAGTCTTCGTAAAAAATATGGTTATACTTATGCTTTTCACGGTTCACCAATTGAAAATTGGTATTCTATTATTTATAATGGTCTTAAAAATTATTCAAACACAAAATTCCAACTTCATGGTGCAGCTTATGGTGAAGGAGTATACATGTCACCAAATCTTTCAACAGCATATAGTTATACAAATTCATATGGTTCAAAAAATTCATTAAGTGTTATTGCTGTTGTAGAAGTTATTAATAAAGATATTAAAAAGAATGGTGATATTTGGGTTGTTCCAAATGAAAATTATATTTCATTAAGAATGCTTTTATTATTCGATAGTAGTAAATATAAAAAACCTATATTAAATTTAACAAATACAGATTTAACAGATGAAATAAATGCTTTAATGATATATTATAATATTTTAGATATAGATGAATTAATTTCTACATAAATAATAAAGTTTTATTTATATAAAAATTAAATTTTTTAAAGAAACTTTTGAAAAAACTAACTTTTGAAGAATAATTTGAAAAATTTTTTGAAGAAACTTTTTGAAGAAACTTTTGAAGAATAATTTTTCAAATTATTTGAAGAAACTTTTGAAGAAACTTTTTGAAAAAAATTTTTGAAGAAAATTTTTGAAGATTTTTTTATTTTTCACCAACAATATTTTAAACTTAAAGCACCTAAAAGGTGCTTTAAGTTTAAAAGCTTTTTGAATTATTTGGCCAAAGGCCAAATAATTCAAAAATAATAATTTTGATTATTATTAGTCATTTTATTCAAGCTTATTTCATAAACAATAATAAAAAACAGATTAATATTATTTATTATTTTATTGAAGGCGATTCTTAAAAATATTTTTGTAGAAAAAAATTTTGAAGAAACTTTTGAAGAAACTTTTTGAAGAAACTTTTTGAAGAAACTTTTTGAAGAAACTTTTTGAAGAAACTTTTTGAAGAAACTTTTTGAAGAAACTTTTTGAAGAAACTTTTGAAGAAACTTTTTGAAAAAAAAATTTTTTGAAAAAAAAATTTTTTGAAAAAAAAATTTTTAAAGAAACTTTTTGAAAAAACTTTTAAAGACACTTTTGAAAAAAAAAATTTTTTGAAAAAAAATTTTTAAAGAAACTTTTTGAAAAAACTTTTTGAAAAAACTTTTTCAAAAATTTTTCAAAAACTTTTGAAGAAACTTTTGAAGAAACTTTTGAAGGAACTTTTGAAGGAACTTTTGAAGGAACTTTTGAAGAAACTTTTGAAGAAACTTTTGAAAAACTATTTAAAAAAATATTTTTAAATTTGATCAATAAAGTATTTATTAACGTTTTCAGATTTTTCTCTATCATAATCAAGTAATGACTGAACCCAAGGAGAATTTTGTGTAAATAAGCTTTTAAATAAATCAGTTGGGAAATTATCTTCAAATTGTGCATCTATAGTTTTTTTTGGAACATACTTATAAATAACTTCTTTTTTAGGGCATCTAAAATTAAGTTTTGTCAAGTTAATACAAATAAATATTAATCCAATCATAAATAAAAATAATAAAATTGTATTCATTTTTATATATTAAAACTTTTTAAAATAAAAATTAAAAAATATATTTTAATTTAACAATAATTAAATTGATTATTACTAGTTTGGCCATTAATTATAAATTTTATTAATATTTTCATAAGTTTATAATCATAATCATTATAATATTTTCTTTATTTTTAAAAAAATATATTTAGTATAATTTTTTATTTTTTGATAATTTTTTTATTTTTATTAAAATATTAATTTATGTTTTAAATAAAAATTTAATTTTTTTAAATAAAACTTTATTTAAAAAAAATAATTTTCTTCAAGTATTTTCAAAAAATAAAACGAAGTTTTATTTTTTGAAAAGCTTTTAAACAATTAGGACTAAAAGTCCTAATTGTTTAAAATAACCCATCAATATAATAATAAAATATTATTAATTTTGAATTATTTAAACTTTGGTCAAATATTTTAAAAAGCTTTTAAACTTAATCCTTCCAAAGAGGTATTTCAAAGAGAAATTAAAATATTATTATCTATAATGTGCTAAATGAAAATAAAAAAAAATATTTTTAAGTTTCACCACCAATAAAATAATTATTATTTATTATTAACATTAAGGCGAAAAATGAAGTTATAAAAAATATTTTCAAGTTTCGCCACCAATAAAATAATTATTATTTATTATTAACATTAAGGTGAAAAATGAAGTTATAAAAAATATTTTCAAGTTTCGCCACCAATATAATAATTATTATTTATTATCTATAAGGTGATAAATGAAGTTATAAAAAATATTTTCAAGTTTCACCATCAATATAATAATTAAAGTATTATTATCAATAAAGCGAAAAATGAAAATAAAAAAAAATATTTTCAAGTTTCACCTTCAATATAATAATTATTATTTATTATTTTTGAATTATTTGGCCGATGGCCAAATAATTCAAAAAGCTTTTAAACTTAATCCCATTAATGGGGTTAAGTTTAAAATCAATAAGGCGATAAATGAAAATAAAAAAAATATTTTTCAAGTTTCACCACCAATATTTTAAGCTTTTTTGAATTATTAAGCTTTTGGCCTTAATTCAAAAATAATAATAAAAATATTATTATTAAAATGAAAAATATATTTTAAAAAATATATTTTTTCTATTTTTATCGATTATTTTTATTATAAAATGTTTAATATTTAAAAACAAAATTTATTAATTTTTTAAATTTATTTTTTCTATTTAATACAAGTTACTTTTAATAATATTTTTAAAACAATTTTTAATTCATTATTTAAAAAATTGAAATAATTATTATTTTTTAATAAATAATTAATTATTATATTATATTTAATTATATTATAATGGAAGACGATTTAGATTCTTTAAATAATAGTTTTCTTAGTGATGATTCTGATATTGATCTTGATGATATAGATGTTCAGAAAAAGAAAGTAAGAACAACTAAAAGAAAAGGAGGAAAAACACCCACTAAAAAAACTACAACTAAAAAAACATCTAAAAAAGCTCCAGCAAAAAAATCAATTAAAGGCCGTGGTAAAAAAGAAGATGAATTAACTGATTCTGATAATTCTGAAAATTCTGATGAAGATCTTGAATTAAAAGATGATGAAACAGATGATGAAAATCAAGATGATGAATCAGATAATAATGAAGAACCTGATGAAAATAATTTAACAGAATCTGAAGATGAAGATGATATTGATGATGTTTTTGATAAAGAAGATAATGATGATATTAACGCTTTATTAACAGATGATGACGAAGACACAAAAACAACTTTAACAACAGGAACAGTAAACACTTTTAAATTAATTAATGATGCTGAAACTATAAAATCTAATAATCCAGAAACCATTATAACTAATAAAAATAATTATATTACTAGACCATTTTTAACAAGATATGAATTTGTTAGAATTTTAGAAGAAAGAACTCAACAAATTGAATCTGGCGCAAAGATTATGTTAAAAATTCCAACTGAAGAATTAAATAATTATAATCCAGAAGAATTAACAATGTTGGAATTAAAATATAAAGTATGTCCAATTAAAATTGTTAGAACAATTGGATCAACAACAAAAGAAATTTGGGATGTTAATGAGTTAGAAAATATTTGGGTTTAAATATTTTTTTAATAAAATTATTTAAAAATATTTTAAAAATATTTTTAATAAAAAATTTTGTAATAAATTATATTAAATTATATTTTAATAAATAATACTTATACTCTTGATTTAAAAAAATACCACCACCATAAGGACGACCAGATAATGATTTTTTCTTTTTATCTAGTGATTTACCATATTGAGTTGTTGATTTTTTATCACTTTCTTTAACAGATAAAGTGTCTGAACAAAATTTATTTTTACATTTTTGTAGTAAATATTGTTTATAAAAATATAAATCTACATCTGATGGATGAGATTGGTATATTATACGTTCATTTAATATATTTTTTGAATAATATAATATTAACCATTTAATAAAATCATTTAAATTATTAAATTTTTTATATGTTAATTTATTTATATAATTTTTAAAATCTGTTAATAAAATACATTGTTTTTCTTTTTCTAAAGTTATATTAGGAACAATAATATGATTATTAATATCAATATTTGTATTAATTTGATATATATTTTTTAATTGATTATCTAAAATATTTTCAAATTTATCAGACATTAATAAATTAAATATATTTATATTATCAAATGTTAAATCACGTGATATAAGTAAATTATATCCATATATATCATCATTATATTCTATATTAATAGGATTAATAATATTTATTTCATTATAATCATTTATACTTGTTAATAAACATAATATTGAAAAATTTAAAGAATAAACATATAAATTATCATAAATAAATCTATGTAATAAAAATTCTGTTGAACTAGATATAGGTGCTGTTGGTGGATTTTTATATATATAAGATGTATATTTAGATAATAACATATTAATAAATAATTCATTTATCACTTCTCTAATATTAAATAAATATGATTCTCTTGTTTGATTCATTATTAAATAAATATTAAATTCTGAGTTTGATAAAAATGCATTCATTATAGTTTCACTCATAAATATTAACATAATAGTATCTGCATCAGGTGCATCAACTAAAATATTATTAGTTATTGTTCCAGTTATTATATCATCTTCTATTTGTTTAATAATATTATGTTCTCCCTCTCCTCGTTTAGATAAAGATATATTATCTTTTTCAAATGTTTTTAAAATATTAAATAAATTTAATCGAATATCACTATTTATTGGAAATAAATCTGTTAATGACATATAATTTTTAATTGGATCAACATTATTATCAATTTGAACTGTAATTTTTGATAAATCTACTGTATTTAATTCATTAGTCCATAATGTATTATAAACATTAAACATTCTATCTCTAAAATATATGTCAGTTTCTAATTTATCTCTTGTTTTTTCAATTGGAACGTCATCTATTGTTAACATCATTTCTGTTTTCTTACTAGAAGGAGAATTATTATATATATTTAATACAAGCATATAATGAATTAATAAATCTATAATTTTATAACTATCGCCTATTGGCGTATATGGATAACCATTTAGTTGATGAAAAGAATTTTCAAGATCTATATATATTTTATCAATTTTATTAATTATTTTAATATCTGTTAACACTTTAATTAAATCATTATAAAAATATTGAATATCTAAATTATAGTTAATTTTTCTATCTTCATAACTATAAGTTGGATTTTCTACATGTCTTATTGAATTTGAAACTTGATAATGACTTTTATTTTTAGTTGTATTTGCAATTAACCAAGTTAAAAAACCAGTTAATCCCATTTTTAAATTATATAAAATTATTTATAAAAATAATAAAAATTTATTAAAAATTATTTATAAAAATAATAAAATTTATTAAAAGTTATTTATAAAAATAATAAAATTTATTAAAAAATTGAATAATTTAATGTTTAAAATTCATATTATAAATAAAACGTTTTATTTTTAATATTTATTAAAACTTTATTAATAAGTATATTTTTAATTGAAAATGGTTGATATTTTAATTGACATGTTTGAGAAGGTTAATCAAATTTTAAATGCTAAATTGATTAACATTACTATTGAAATCAATCCAATTTTTAACATTTATTTTGTTGTTAATCCTTATATGACAGTAGGAAAACTAAAGGAAATGATACATAAACAAGTATATTATAGAGTACCAGAAGAATATAAGCTTAAACTCATACTTGTTAATCATCATCGAGAATTAACAAATGATACTAAATTCTTAAAAGAATATGGTATTGGAGATGGTAGTTTAATAAAATTGGAAATTGTCAACTTGAATTTAAAACTTAATCTTCGTTATAAAGATGAAGTATACAGTCTTAATGTAGTTAATAATCCTACAATCACTGATTTTAAGATATTGATTAAGCATTATATTGAAACTACAGAATTTAATCCAAGTCAGCATTTTAATGAACTTGTTGGAAAAGATTTTGAATTATATTATAAAAATATTAGACTAATAAATAAAAATAATATTAACTATTATAATATAATTGACAATGAAACTATTGATATTATTGATATTTGTGATGATAGTCTAATTAATGTGATCATTAAAACATTAGCTGATAAAACCCTTAATATCAGAGTTAAAGAAAATGAACTTATTAGTAACGTTAAAATGATTGTTGCTGATAGAATGAATATGGGTTGTATTGATAGTTTTAACTTGTTATTTATTGGAAAAAGTTTAAAATATACATCTAATGAAACTCTTCAAACATATCATATCATTAATAATTCTACCCTGTATGTAGTTCTTTCATTACGCGGAGGTAAACCAGTTATTCTTTTCTATCCTCCTAAAGATTCTGAAGAATTAGAAGTTAAGACTATTTTGGATCTTCATCCTGATTGTTCATACACTTCTTTACTTCCAAAGCCTGAAAAAGAAGGTAATAAAATTGTTTGGAATGGAATAATTCAAAATAAGCTTGAATCATCTGATATTATTGTTAATGGAAGAAAGCATAAATATCTTTTCTATGAGTTTGAAAATGAAACTTCTGAATATATTAGTTCATTAATTGGTCTTCAGTCAATTAGTGATCATTTTAACCAATCTTATCTTATTAATGGAATGGAAGAGTATGAAGATTGGTGCTATAACGTTTTAAGTAAGATTGGACTTAAAGAAAAGGACATTGATGATTTTATGACATTCTGGGCTGATAACGTTTATAAGAATGGTCCTTATGTTATTACAAGGATTGTTCCAGAAACTGATTTAAGCAAATGTTGTAGTCTTGATATTGAAACTGCCGATGTTAAAACTAACATTAGGCGTGTTTATGTATCAATGATTATTTGCAAGAAGTTACCAGAATGGATTAAAACAAGTGAAATGATTGATTGGAAGAAAAAAGTTGTTGTTCCTGATTATTTCAAGCCAATTGAATACCCAGAAGATCAATTGACTGTCATTGAATGGGGCGGAATAAAAACGGAATTTTTTTGATTTGAAACTTTAAGCTACTTTAAGGTAGCTTAAAGTTTAAAATATAAATTATACTATTTCATTTTTTAAAATGATTTATTTTTATTTAATTATTATATTATTATATTATTATATTATTATATTAATGAATGTTAAAAAAACCTATCTTAGTTTTTGATAAAAATAACCCTGATGAATCAGATGATTCTTATCAATTTATTTCTATTAAATGTTATTTTAATTCTATATTAAACAAAAAATCTTCTATTTATCAATTATATAAATCTACAATTAATAATACTATTAAAGATGTTAATATTATTACTTCTTTATTATATGATTACATAAAATTAAAATTAATTCATGATTTTAATAACAATAATTTCAATTCTTTTAACTTTAAAAAACGATTAGATATTAATCATTTATTATGTAATTTATTAAATTGTGCTGATAAAAATACTAAAGATGATACTATTATTAAATTCTTAAATGAAAATCAATTTTATGATAATATTCCAAAAAGAAATAGAACAACTCAAATTTTAAAAGAAGTAATTGATAAAATATTAGTTAATATACAAATAAATATACAAGAACATTTTATAGATCATTTAAAAAGATTTATTAAAATCTTCATTGATAATTATGATAATAATCAAGATAATAAAAATGATTTTTATACTTTTATTTTAAACATGGATAAATCTAAAATTAAAAAATCTGATTTATTTTTAACTTTCAGCCTTTAAAGGCTGAAAGTTAAAAAGCTTTTTGAATTATTTGGCCGATGGCCAAATAATTCAAAAATCTGAAGGT
>Ga0247611_10010236_pt1 | contig 11059 bp, 7 predicted proteins | sample 177DNAGHGhighgp2_FD_192422 | JGI IMG/M metagenome (GOLD analysis project Ga0247611, IMG submission 192422) | Sheep rumen microbial communities from Palmerston North, Manawatu-Wanganui, New Zealand - 1770 DNA GHGhigh gp2 | ecosystem: Host-associated > Mammals > Digestive system > Stomach > Rumen ... | reverse complement strand
CATCACCTAAAGTATGAACAAATACGCCAGGCTTTAAACCACATACTTGAGCAATCATCATTGTAAATAATGCATATGAAGCAATATTAAAAGGAACACCTAAAAATACATCAGCACTTCTTTGATATAATTGGCAAGATAATTTACCATCATTAACATAAAATTGCATAAAGCAATGACATGGAGGTAAAACCATAGATTGAACCTCTGTTGGATTCCAAGCAGAAATAATTAATCTTCTACTATATGGATTTGTCTTAATATCATGAATAAGATTTTCAAGCTGATCTACGCCACCAAAATTTCTCCATTGTTTTCCATAAATTGGACCACAATTACCATATTTTTTAGCAAACTCATCTGAATTCTTAATTTTTAGAGCGAATTCTTCAATTGTTTCACCTTGATAATCTTTTGATTTTTTATATTCAGCATATGGCCAATCGTTCCAAATTCTAACATCATTATCAACTAAATATTTAATATTAGTATCACCTGCGATAAACCATAATAATTCATGAATTATACTTTTTAAATGAACTCTTTTAGTTGTTAATAAAGGAAATCCTTCATTTAAATCAAATCTCATTTGATAACCAAAATAAGAAATAGTACCAGTACCAGTTCTATCTTCTTTTTTAGTTCCTTTTTCTAAAATTGTTCTACATAAATCTAAATATTGTTTCATAATAATCACCTAATCTTTATTATATAATAATAAAACATCAATTTATAGTTATTATATAATATTTTTATGTTCATTTCTATGTATTTTTATTTTTTTAATGAACATAAATAAAAAAAGGACATAATTGTCCTAATTTTAAGCTAATTCTAATGCTAATTTAATCATTTCATTAAAATTTTTTTCTCTATCTTTACTAGATAAAGCTTCCTTTGAAACAAATGAATCAGAAACTGTTAATAAACAAGCAGCCTCTTTACCTAAAATGTTCGCGTTTGTGAATAAAGCGAATGATTCCATTTCTACACCAACACATTTCTTTTTAGTATGGATATCCTTCCATCTATCATTAAAGGCTGAATAAAATATATCAGATGAATAAATTTTACCTGTTTTTAAATTAATTTTAAGCTTTTTAGCTTTTCTTTTAATTAAAGAATTTAAATTACTAGATGGCTTAGCTACCTTATTATTTATCCCAAAGCCAATCTTAGCATAATTAGAATCACTATAGGCAGATGATACCAATATAGTATCATAAACCTTATAATCCTTGTCATAGCTTCCACAGCTACCAACACGAATAATTCTATCTACATCATAAAATTTAAATAATTCATATGAATATATACCAATAGATGGCATACCCATACCAGATGCCATTACACTGATTTCTTTACCATTATATTTACCAGTATAACCAAGTACATTTCTAGTTGATGTAAATTCATATACATCAGTTAAAAACATATCAGCTATATATTTAGCTCTTAATGGATCACCAGGCATTAATACAGTTTTAGCTATTAAATTCTTATTATCACAATTAATATGAGGTGTAGGGATATTAGCCATTTAATTCCTCCATAATTTGTACACCATTTGATGTACCTATTCTAGACGCACCAGCTTCTATCATTTTTAAGAAATCATCTTTAGTTTTAATACCACCAGAAGCTTTAATATACGCTTTATCTTTAACTGTTTCTTTAATTAATTCAATATCATGTACTGAAGCACCACGAGAACCAAAGCCAGTAGATGTTTTAACAAAATCGGCACCAGCACTTACGCATCTTTTTGATACTTCTACTATTTCTTCATCAGTTAAATAACATGTTTCAATAATTACCTTTAATAAAACACCATTACATGTTTTAACTAATTCTTTAATTTCATTTTCGATATAGTCATAATCATGTTCTTTAGCTTTAGCTACATTAATAACCATATCAATTTCTGAAGCACCATCAGTGATAGCTAAGGTTGCTTCATATTTTTTTATTTCAGTTGTGTTAGCACCTAGTGGAAAGCCAACCACAGTGCAAACTAAAACACCACTTCCTTGAAGTAGTGTTTTTGCTAAGGAAACATTAGCTGGATTAACACATACTGACATAAATTTATATTCGTTTGCTTCACTACATAATTTATAAATATCATCTTTAGTAGCGAATGCTTTTAAATTTGTATGATCAATATATTTTGCATAATCCATAATTTCACCTTAAATATCTAAAATGTCATCTATCTGAATTGTTTTTAATTCAGCGCTAAGTGGAGCAAATTTTTCTTTTGTTAAGAATTTATATAGCTTCTTAACATTCTTTTGTTCAAGCTTTGTAATACCTGAAGAATCGACTGGAACAAATAATTTTTCCATTTTCATAATTACTTCACTCATTGGAATATATTTTGTAATTTTAGCATCTTGTAAAATTAAAATATCAACTACAGGTGGTAGTATAAATGGAGTTTCTCCATCCCATTTAATTGCTACAAAGGCACTTCTTGATTTCTCAGTTTTTAAGAAAATATAATCTGAAACAATGATATTATCACTTAAATATGATAATTCCATTCTTTTTCTCTTTTGTAAATACCCATATACTGCAGTTATTGTTTGACTATCTAACTTGTTAAATTTAGAAATATCTTCAGGATATTTATCTGCATATGAACGTTTCCAAACATTGAAATTTTTCATTATTTCGGCACGCTTATAGTTCTTAACTTCATATTGATAAGATTCACAATACACCTTGAATTTAAATTGAGAACAAATTTCTTGAACTATATCTAATAATAATTCAACATTATAGCTTTGTAATAAAACATTGAATTCTAAATAGAAATTAATGTCATAATACTTCGCATCAATTCTTTCAAGATGAGGGACTACAGATTTGTTAGCCATAACAAAGCTTGCATCGAAATTCAAAACAGGATGATGATATTTATAAATTTTCTTACCAACAGTATCATCTTCAGGAGCGATAATATTAGGATTAGATTTTAATAATGTAATTAAATCTGATTTTTCATATGCTCTTGTTCCTTCTTTTAAAAAGAATAATTGAAAATTCATATATCGCACCACCTTTCTATTATTTTAGCATTTAATATAATTAATGTCAAAAATTTACTTTAGCTTATTTATGATTGATTGGCATCTTGGACATAGCTCATTTTCATTGATTTTTGGAACTATCATCCAGCATCTCGCACATACTTCTCCAGTTGCATTTTCAACCTTACAATCAAATTTATCTCCATCAACAAATTCAATTTGTGAAACAATTAATAATTGTTGAGGATCATTAATAGTCTTGAAGATTTTTGCACTTTCAGTATCTAATGTAATAGTTAATTTAGCAGTAAAGCTCTTACCTATAATCTTTTCACTTCTTGCTTCTTCTAATCTCTTAAGAATAACATCACGATATTCCATGAATTTATCAAACTTAGCTTCAAGTTCTAAATCTAAGTTTTCATCAACCTCTGGCATATCTTCAAGATATACGTCTTCTTGTTCCTTATATTCTAAATTAGAATATGCTTCACTCATAGTATGAGGTAAAATTGGAGTTAATAATTTAATTAATGAAGTTAAGATTTCATAGAACATTGTTTGTGTTGATAATCTCTTAACAGATTTTGGATCTTCAATATATAAAATGTCCTTTGTAAAGTCTAAATAGAATTGTGATAATATGTTTGTAATATATGCATTAACAAGTCTATATACTTCACCAAAATCAAAATTATCATAATGGTTCTTTATTTCTTTAATAAATTTTTGAAGCTTGATATACATATATTTATCTATATCTAAAAGCTCATTATAAGATAATTTATCTTTTGGATTAAAATCAGATGTATTAGATAATAAGAATCTTAATGTGTTACGAATCTTACGATATGATTCAGATACTTGTTTTAAAATATCTTGAGATAATGGCATATCTGCACGATATTCAACAGAAGCAACCCATAAACGTAAAATATCAGCACCTGATTGATTACATACCTTAATAGGATCAACAGTATTACCTAAAGACTTACTCATCTTTCTACCTTGACCATCAAGAGTAAATCCATGAGAAACAACAGTCTTATAAGGAGCTTGATTAGTAGTAGCTACTGCTGTAATAATAGATGAGTTGAACCAACCTCTATATTGGTCAGAACCTTCTAAATATAAATCAGCTGGATATTTTAATCCTCTTCTATTTAATAACATGTATGAAGAACCTGAATCAAACCAAACATCCATGATATCATTTTCTTTTGTAAATTTACCATTTGGAGAATGTGGATTAGTATATCCTTCAGGTAATAATTCTTTAGCTTCCTTTTGGAACCAAATATTTGAACCATATTCTCCAAATAAATCAGCAACATGAGCTAATACCTTTTGATCTAAAATTTCAGTACCATCTTCTGCGTAAAATACAGGAATAGGTACACCCCAAGCTCTTTGACGTGAAATACACCAATCATGACGATCTCTAATCATATTAGAAATTCTGATTTCACCCCATTTAGGATTCCAATTTACTTTTTTTATTGCATCTAAGATTTCATCCTTAATTGGATCAATTGATGCGAACCATTGTGGTGTTGCTCTAAAAATAACAGGTTTTTTAGTTCTCCAGTCATGAGGATAAGAGTGAATGATTGGATCAAGTAATAATAATGAACCACAATCTTCTAAATCCTTAATGATTGCATCCTCAGAATCAGCATAGAACATTCCTTCATATCTACCAGATTCTTTAGTTTGATAACCCTTAGAATCAACTGCGACCATAATATCTAGGCCATATTGCTTACCAGCTTGGTAATCCTCTTCACCATAACCAGGAGCGATATGAACGAAACCAGTACCATCTGTAGTTGTAACATAATCAGCGTTAATAACTGGGGAAACTCTATCATAAAGTGGATGCTTATAATGATATTTTAATAAATCCTTACCTTGAATATGACCAACTTCCTTTAAATCAGTTAAATTTAATTTAGAAGTTAGCATATTATATAAATCACTTGCACAAACAAGTCTACCCTTATTTGAATCAAAAACAATATAATCAACAAGTGGACCTGCAGCTAAAGCTAGGTTACATGGTAATGTCCAAGGAGTTGTAGTCCAAACCATGAATTTGGCATCCTTTAAAATTCCATCTCCATCAGTTGATGGGAATAAGAAATAAATAGCATTTGATTTAATATCCTTATATTCAATTTCAGCTTCTGCTAAAGCACTTTCTGATGATGGTGACCAATAAACTGGCTTTAATCCTTTATAGATTAATCCTCTTTCAGCCATCTTAGCAAATACTTTAATTTGATCTCTTTCAAAATCATGTTGTAAAGTGATATAAGGAGTTTCAAATTCACCTAATACACCTAATCTTTTAAATCCAGCCTTTTGACGTTCAACTTGCTTATAAGCATATTCTTCACATAAATTTCTAAATTCAGCTAATGGCTTATCCTTTCTTGATACACCACTCTTTTGAAGTTCATTTTCAATAGGTAAACCGTGTGTATCCCATCCTGGAATATAAACACTCTTATAGCCATTCATATTTTTATATCTTACAACAAAATCCTTTAAGATTTTATTTAAAGCATGTCCTAAATGAATATCACCATTTGCATATGGTGGACCATCATGTAATGTGTATTCTCTTTTTCCTTCATTTTTCTTAATTACCTTATTATATAAGTCAATTTCTTCCCATCTCTTTTGAATTTCAGGCTCTTTATTATTTAAATTACCTCTCATTTCAAAATTAGTTTTACCCATAAATAAGGTTTCTTTATAATCCTTCATAATCTTTCCTCCATAAAAAAAGTCCTTAAAGTATTAAACTCTAAGGACGAATTATCGCGGTACCACCTTAGTTCTATATCAAAAGATATAGCACTCAATTAATCTGTAACGTAGATATACGTGTGGTTCTAATTTATTCTTCCACAAGCTAGACAATGATTTTATCATTTCATACCTTAAGCTTTTCACCAACCAGCTTTTCTCTAAAAAGATATTTGAAACATAAGTTTGTCATTTTAGCCTTTATAAAATACAAAATTATTTTAACACTTAAATCATTTATTGTAAACAATAAATATTTTATTTAAATTATTTTACTTAAATCTAAATTATAGTCAGCAACCTTAATAATTTCATTCCAGCTTCTTTGATTATCATAAATTGCTAAACAATCAAACTTTTGTAATTTAGCACCTTTGATAGCATGAAATACATCTTCTAAAATTAATGTTTCTTCTTTTTTATAGTTTTCTAATTTTAAAACTTCATTAAACCCTATTCCATCAACTTTAGTTGTATTCATTTCACTCGCTGAATAAACATGATCAAAACAGTCTACTATATTATTAGTTTTAAATGAATCATTTAATAATTCAGTAGCTGTCGCAGAAAAAAGTACAACTCTACCAATTTTATTTAACTCTCTTAATAAATATTCTGCATTATCTTTTAGCTTCTGTTTAACATATTCTTTTTTAACAAAATCATACATTTTATTTGATAATTCATCAAATGTTAAATTAGGAAAATATTTTTCATTCATATATTTAACAGATTCAATATTAGTTTGTTCTTTAGAAATTTCATCTATATCTTCAGAAAAAGGAATATTTTCTGATTTTAAAAATCTAGATAATGTCGTTTTCCACATATCCATTGAATTTAAAATAGTTCCATCATAATCAACGATAAATAATTTGTACTTTTTCAAAAAATCTAAATTATTCAAGTTCAAATGCTCCTGTATATAATTGATAATAAGTTCCTTTTTTTGCTAATAAATCATCATGAGTTCCACGTTCAATTATTCTACCTTGATCTAAAACCATAATACAATCAGAATTTCTAACTGTTGATAATCTATGAGCTATAACAAATGTAGTTCTACCGTGCATTAACTTATCCATACCAGATTGAACTAAAGCTTCAGTTCTTGTATCAATTGATGATGTTGCCTCATCCAATATCATAACTGGGGCATCAGCACAAGCTGCGCGAGCTATAGCAATTAATTGTCTTTGACCTTGACTTAAATTACTACCATTATGAGTTAGCATAGTATTAAATCCATCTGGAAGTCTCGTGATAAAATCATATGCATTAGCTATTTTAGCTGCCTCAATTACTTCTTCATCTGTAGCGTCTAATCTACCATATCTAATATTTTCCATAACTGTCGCAGTAAATAAAGATGTTTCTTGTAAAACAATACCTAATGATCTTCTTAAATCATTCTTCTTAATTTTATTAATATTAATTCCATCATATCTAACCTTACCATCTTGAATATCATAGAATCTATTAATCAAGTTAGTAATAGTTGTTTTACCAGCACCAGTCGCACCAACTAAAGCTATTTGTTGACCTGGGTGAGCATAAATATCAATATCATGTAATACTAATTTATCCGGATAATATCCAAAATCAACATGATCAAGTAAAATATCACCTTTTAATTCAGTATAAGTTAATGTTCCATCCTGATGAGGATGCTTCCAAGCCCAATGACCTGTTCTTTCATTTGTTTCAGTAATTGTTCCATCCTCACTAATATTACAATTAACAAGTGTTACATAACCATTATCTACTTCTTTATCTTGATCCATTAAATTGAATATTCTATTCGCACCAGCCATTGCCATTGCAATCATAGACATTTGTTGTGAAACATTGGCTACAGTTTGAATAAACTGCTTTGTCATACCTAAGAATGCTACAACAGCACCTATCGCTACGATATTATATGTATCATCAAATAATCTACCAATACATAAATTCCAAACATCAAACACATAGAATATAATACCTACTATAGCAATTAATATATATAATAAATTACCGAAATTATTTAAAATAGGCATTAATATATTTCCATAGAAATTTGCTTTATAAGCATCATTATTTAAATCTTCATTGATAACATTAAATTGATTCTTAGCTTCTTCTTCATGATTAAATACTTTAATAACCTTTTGGCCATTCATCATTTCTTCAATATAGCCTTCTACCTTACCAGTAGAAACTTGCTGTTTCATGAAATATTTAGCTGAATTACCACCAACATGCTTAATAATGAATAATGCACCAAAAATACCAACTGCAGCTATTAAAGCTAACCATACACTATAATAAAGCATCATACATGTAACAAATAATATTGTTAATAAAGATTGATATGCTTGAAGTAATGTTTGAGTAACAAATTGTCTTATTGCATCAACATCATTAGTATATCTTGACATAATATCTCCATGTGGAGTTCTATCAAAATATGATATTGGTAAAGATTCCATCTTATCAAATAAATCTTTTCTTAAATGATCCAAAAATCCTTGACCAACAACTGCCATTATTTGAGTATAAATAAGTGAAGATATTATACCTACTAAATAAAATGAACCCATTGCTATACCAATATATAGCAATTGACCTTTAACATCATCCCAAGCATTAATTGTTATTTCCTTTGTTAAAGGATCTGATGTAGTAATAGTATCAATTATCATTGGTAAGAATATTGAGCCAGCAATAGTTGATAAAGCAACTAATGTTAATAAAAAGAATACTAAAATCATTGGCCATCTATAATATTTAAATAAATATTTTAATAATCTAGGCAATACTTTTAATGATTCTTTATCTAATCTTTTTCTAATTCCTCTAGGCTGTGGCATTATAAATCACATCCTTTACTAGAAATTTTATTTTGGATATCATATATTTCTTTATAAATCTCATTTGATTTTAATAATTCTTCATGAGTACCCATACCATTAATTTCACCATCATCTAAAACAATGATTAAATCAGATTCATATACAGATGTAATTCTTTGAGCAATAATAATTTTTGTTGTATCTGGTAAATAATTTCTAAAGCCTTCTCTAATATGCGCATCAGTTTTAGTATCAACTGCAGATGTAGAATCATCTAAAATTAAAATTTTAGGTGATTTTAATAAGGCTCTAGCTATACATAATCTTTGTTTTTGACCACCAGATACATTTGAACCACCTTGTTCAATATATGTATCATATTTTTGAGGGAATCTATTTATAAATTCATCACAACAAGCAATTTTAGCAACTCTATCTAAATCTTCTTGTGTTGCATTCTTATTACCCCATCTTAAGTTTTCAGCTATAGTACCAGAAAATAATACATTCTTTTGTAAAACTACAGATACATTATCTCTTAATACCTTTAAATCATAATTCTTAACATTATTATCACCAACTAATATTTCACCAGATGATACATCATATAATCTTGAAATCAAATTAACTAATGATGTTTTAGATGAACCAGTAGTTCCGATAATACCAACAGTTTGTCCAGATTTAATTTTTAAATTAATGTTATTTAAAGCATTTCTTTTAGCATCTTTTTTATATTTAAAAGAAACATTTTTAAATTCAATATCACCATTTTTTACATCCATAATAGGATTATCTGGATTATTAATTGTTGAATTTTCAACTAATACCTCTGAAATTCTCTTTCCGGACGCAATACTTAATGAAACCATAACAAATACAAATGACAAGAACATTAATGCCATTAATATTTGTACACCATATTGAATGATTGATTGTAATCCACCAACATCCATTTCTTCTCCTGTAGTTGATGTTATTATATAAGCACCAAATATAGATGCGATAAATACTGATGTTTGAATAGCAAGCTGCATTAATGGGTTTTGAATTGAAACAATTCTTTCAGCTTTAGTAAATCCTTTTTTAAGTTCACCAGAAGCCTTATTGAATTTTTCTTTTTCATAATCTTCTCTTACATAATTTTTAACAACTCTAATACCATTAATATTTTCTAAAACAGATTCATTTAAATCATCATATCTATAGAATAATTTATTAAATATTGGCATTGCTAATTTAATTATTATAAAGAAGAACAAACCAACTACAGGTACTAATACAACAAATACTATACCTAATTTAACATTTACTACAAATACCATTATTACAGAGAATATAACCATCAATGGACTTCTTACTAAGCTTCTTATGATCATACCATAAGCCATTTGAATATTAGAAACATCTGTTGTCATTCTTGTTACTAGTGATGAAGCACTAAATTTATCTATATTTTCAAAACTAAAATCTTGAATTTTATAAAACATATCATGTCTTAAATTCTTAGCTAAACCACAGGCAGCTTTGGCAGCGAATTTAGCAGCTAAGAATCCAGCAAGTAAAGATATCATTGCTAAAATAACAAGTGAAACACACAATATAACAAATACAGTTACATCTCCATTTTTAATACCAGCACCATTATTCTTCATTTCATTAATTAATAAATTAGTTAAGAATGGAATAGCACATTCACAAGCTACTTCTAAAATAATAAATAAAGGGGTTAAAAGTGTAGGTAATTTATATTCTCTTAAGCTTTTTAATATTGTTCTAATCATCTTTTTTAACCTCCCTATTTCTAATTTTTATTTTTGGATTTCCCTTTTTAACATTACTAATGAATATTTCAATTTCTTTTTCACTATTGAAACCACATTTTTCAATTATAACCATATCAGATGATTTAAATCTTACTTCAAAATAATCATCATATTCATAAAATCTTTTAATAGATTTATAATCAAATTGATATTTACCTCTTTTTCCATTAGATAAAAATTCAATTTGCATATAGCTTTCTCTAAATTTGTAATTATATATAGCTCCATATGTACAAATATCTTCATTAGCTTTTAAAACATTTTTAGGAGCTTTAATATACATATAAAAATTATATACAACATAAATTAAACCAACAGCCATAACTATATAAGATATAATTTGATTTGTTGTATCCTTTGATGTTAAATAAACAATTACAAATGTTATTATACCAACTAAAATAGCCGCGAATCCTATTGAACTTCTAATTAATAGATTCTTACGAGATAATTTAATTAATTTAGTTTTTATTTGTTGTGGATCAATATTAGTTTTATTATTTACTATCATAAGAATCACGACCTTTATAAAGAATAAATAAGGGATAAA
>Ga0247611_10010234_pt1 | contig 11060 bp, 4 predicted proteins | sample 177DNAGHGhighgp2_FD_192422 | JGI IMG/M metagenome (GOLD analysis project Ga0247611, IMG submission 192422) | Sheep rumen microbial communities from Palmerston North, Manawatu-Wanganui, New Zealand - 1770 DNA GHGhigh gp2 | ecosystem: Host-associated > Mammals > Digestive system > Stomach > Rumen ... | reverse complement strand
GTTTCAATGCAGGCGCTATGGTCTCCTTAACGACTGGCAAGATTTCCTTCTTGATTATATTCTCCTCCAGTTCGCTTACCTGCTTTTCGAGGTCTTCATTTAATGAGAGACCTTCTTTCCGCAATGTTTCCATTGCCTTGTATAAATCGCTAAGACGGGACATAATGAAAAATCGTTGAGCAAATATGTTTTATTTTCTCAGAATAAGTTTTTTTGGGCACAATGTTTCGCAAGGGACTCTCTAAAGTTAGATTCAATCAAGTAACGAGACAATGCTTTCTGCTTTTCTGCCGGAGATTTTTCAGAATAACTATTCAAGTATTCTTCAAAGACATCAATAACCTTTTCGTATTCTTCCGTTTTGAATTGATCACATAAGTATAGAATATACATATTTTTTTGAGTTGAAACATCATATCCGGATTTTGAATAAACACTTTCTAATTTGCGGTATTTCAAAATGTTATTTATTGTTTTTTGGGACAGCAAATCAGTATTTGATGCAAATAGTTTGTCATAATAGCTTGCGAAAATTTCACGTTTTTTGTTAGATATTTGTTCTGGAAAACCACTCAGTGCCAATAAGATTTGTCCCATCAAATCCATGCTTATGGCCGTTTGATATGTACCATTCAAATCACCTACATCTCCTCTTTTTCGTTCATATAATATTCCATTACTTCCTAAATATTCTTCTAATTGTATTTGTTCTATTCTCAAAGATCGCAAATCTCGTAAAGAAATTGAGTTTTGACTATTCGTAAATTCCGCTATTTTACCCTTTAGTTCCTCACTAGTCACCTTTAAAAATCTTACTAAAACCTGAGCGGTAGATAGCGTTTCTGTAAGATTTGCTTTGTTTTTTGCATTATAATCATGTATCGTCCTCAATGTTTGACCACCATTCAAAACCTGTAAATTCTTAATAGTAAACTTGACACGGGTCTTTAGGTTCGCATCTTCTGTAGAAATATCGTCAGCAATTATTGTTATTCCATTATTGTAAAAGAAAAATCTTTTTGGATGAGTGTCCAATGTATTCTCAATATTTCGGTTATATTTTGTTCTACCCATGAATCCTCTAACATTGTCATATAATACTTGTGGATCCATTTTTACCTTCGTTAAGAAAGTGTCCTCCTCCCAATTATATTTATCTCGTATTTGTTGATCATTACATGTTATCCTGATTAATTCAGCCAAAGATAAAGTGACTATGTAAGAAATGTCAGAACTAAGTGAAGTTTCTTTAAATGACATGACGGAGTCTTTTGATAACATCAAAGTGGCATTCGTTTTTTGAGGTCTCGGAGATGTTTCTTCAACAATTTCATCCAATCCAATACTCGCTATTTCTAATCCATACATACTTTTCAATTGTGCGATATTTGGATCTGACACTTCTAATGTAATATTATCGTTGCTTACAATATAAAATGTAACGTTCCAAACTTCATTCCCATTCATTTTTTGTATGATATCATCGGCAAAATCCTTCATCCGACCTTCCAAATTGTTATTCTGGGTGTACAAGACAGAAAAAAACTTGGAGGACTTAAGAGCTTCATCTTTCGATGGAGTTGAGGACGAATTAAATGTGTTTCTATATTTGAAATTGAATAATTGTATATGCTTGTTTTCCTTATCAATGTATATAGCATCTATCCCCTCGTCAGAGTCTGGTCTGTCAAAAAATTTGGCATTAAAATCAGTATCTGTTATGATATTCGTTATATCATTATACTCAGATAATTCTGTATATAATTTTATGATAAAGTAATAAAAGCCAAAACGAGCCTGCATCTCGTTAGAAAATTCCTGTGCTCCCTTCTGAGCTTGAAGATACGGGAGTGCCAATTGGTAGTGTTTCAAACATTTCTGTTCAAGCAGAAGATAATCATTACGGGTTGCCATAATTGTACTAATTTGAGGATTAACTATTACTAATTTTTTTAAATTCTTCCCTGGTTATTGGGGTTTCGGGGTCGACTATGAGGACTTCGTCGTAGGTTAGGCTGTAAAGGTGATAGACTTGTTTGTCTATCTCATTTTCCAAAGTACTTGTGTCTGCATGAGGGTTATTCCTCTTGTTCGAAAGTACTTGCTCAACCAAAGATGTTAATAGTTGATTTTGGTCTTCTGAAATATGAGGTATGGGTATTTTACTGAAATATTTCCATATAAGTTGGTATCCATTTTGAATTTGTGTGCAAAACTTAGAAATAAGCCACCACCCCATTTTTGAATTAAGAATTCCCAACAATGCTTTATTGTCTGTAGGCATTATCCACATTGAGTTGTTGCAGTATAATCCTTGTTCGTCATAGATAAAGCATGGCTTGACTTGGAATGCTTGATACATGATTTTGGGCTTGTCGAATTGGTCATAGTAATCACAAGCCCGTAATTCCCACCAATAATCCCCCTTGTCTCCCCTGTTCCTTCCTCTCACTGCATACGGTTCCAACCTATTAGCAATGTCCGGAAAGCGTTCCTTTATCTTCTGCCATGCAACTTCTTCTGATGCAGTATTTAGTCCCACCATTTTTCTCGTATATCCTTTTGGGAAGCGAATAAGATATTTACTGACGATGGGAGTGGAGTATGGTTTAATGTCACGCCCCTGCAAAAAGGGTACCACATTGTTATTATGGGACAAGGTTGCGTCTGTAAGAAAGGCATCCGTTAACCCTGTCAAAATACCACGAAAAGCATCACCTCTTATGTATTGCTGCAAACAAACACTATTCATTTTTATTTTATTTAAGAGGTTTAATCCTTTTCCTGATGACAATACCCAAGCTGATTCTTTAAAATCATCTGTCCTGAATACATTCTTTACTAACGGAATGGTAGAAAGGTCATATTTTGTCAAATATGATGCGCAAAAAGTATCAGAAGGTTTCGATTTTCTCAACAATATGATACAGGTATAAGTCGTTGCATTCTCGAAAATCTGAATATCACCAAAGTCAACAATATTCAATATGCTGTTTTTTGCAATAAAAGAACGGAGTTGCTGACCATATTCTGCCTGTAACCACTTGTTTGACATGATATAGCACAGAACACCTCCTTGTTTTTGAAGTTTGAGCCCTTGTTCGACAAACAAACAATAAATGTCACCTGTTTTGTTGAATGTTGCAAATCCTTGAGTCTGATATTGCTTACTCTTTTCTTTTATACGTTGTAACGGCACATAAGGCGGATTCCCGATAACTATATCAAATCCACCATCAACACCAAACATCCAATTAGAGTCAAAGTATTTAGCTGCTTTGTTTTGGTCAAACATATCCCAATCCAAAAGCATCAGATGGTCTTCATCGCTTACTGCACGCAATCGATTCAGCTCTTCAACCATTTGGATACGCAGTTGCGCTACCCGATCTTTGTATTTCCTTTTGGTCTTTACAGTCTTTGCCCCAAAGATTTTGTGCTTTGCCACGTTCATCTCATCCTGCATCTGCCTGATGTCATCGGTGACAAACAGGTTGGTTTGATTGTGGAGACCAATCAGCGTATTGGCAGCGACAAACTTGGCTTCGAGGTTGGGCAGTGGGCGAATGCCGAAGTTGTCAACAGGGTTATCGTTGGTCTTCTGGTCAACGACTAGAGAGATAAAGAAGCGGAGCTTGCTTATTTGTATAGCAATAGGCTGGATGTCCACGCCATAGATGCAGTTTTCTATCAGATAGAGTTTGCGTGCATAGTCGGGACGGTTGACATTCTCGTTGAAACTGCGCTCGATGTCGGCCACCATTTCTTTGCGTTCATCATCGGTAGCATTGAGGTAGGCTTCTGAAGTCTCGCTGATGGCATTGCTGACCATCATTTCCTTCCACTCTTTATTATCTGGATCGACTTGGTTGAGGATATGCACCATCTGTTGCAGCATACCCATCGGGAAAGCACCTGATCCACAAGCAGGGTCGAGCACCTTGCACTGGTAAATGGATTGCAGGATGGATTTGCGCTGCCCGTCGGTGAGGTTGGGTTCTTCGTCGGTGTATTGTATCAGCTTGCGGTATTCCGCTTCAAGGTCGTCGCCGACGGTGCGTTTCAAATGCGCCACAAGACTCTCATCAACCATATACTGCACAATCTCGCGTGGGGTGTAGAACGAACCTGTCTGCTTGCGGGCGGTGGTCTGCGTCTCGGGGTTGTAGGAAGCCAGTAGATTCTCGAAGACTTTGCCCAACAACTCCGGGTCGAGCGACACATCTTGGTCGAAAGGTGTGTTTTCCTCGACGGTGAAGTTGTAACGCTTCAGGATGTCGATGATGCCACGGGCACTGACCTTCTTCTTCCGTTTGTCGCCATACCATTCGGAGAGGTCGATATTACGGCCTACATCCTCTCCAAAGAAAAGATAATCGGGCACTATCAGCTGTTTGGCAATCTCCTCACGGTCGGTGAAAGCATCGAAGTATTTCCCATTATCCTTGTCGTCAAGACAATCAAACAGGCCACCGTTGAGGAAGGGGACATACTTGTTAGCCAACTCGACGAACAACTGTGGGTCTTGGAACAATTCCTTGTGCCGCATTAGTTTGTTGTTGTCATAGTCGGCACGATCTTTCCGGAAACGACGCTCGGAGATGGTGTCCTTCCCTTCGGGAGTGATGGGGCTGTTGAGCATCGCAAAGAAGAGGTTCTGAAGAATGCCCTTATAGTAATAGCTGTTGTCGGCTTTACCAAAAAGGGTAACCTTGGCATTAGGGGTAAAACTCTTTAACAGGTAATCGCTGATGTATTTTTCGTCGAAAAACTCATCGGGTACCAGATGCCGCTGCTTGATAAACCATACAAAGATAAGGCGGGTGATGAGGCGAATCATTGCCTCGGAGTTATATGCCTCGTTGTCGTTATCGTCATCAACAGCATTTGGGAAATGAACCACTTTGACAGCCCATGCGTACCAGTCGGAGAGTTCCTGGTAAAAGGCCTTCGTCAGTACCTCAACAGAGAAGCGGTTGCGCAGGTCTTCGATATTGACCACTCGTCCGGCCTCGTTGAGGTACTTGTTGGGTGTGTGATAGGAGATACCTTCGCCGAGGTAATAGGAGTAGCGGTGAGGATTGGAGTAGGTGCGTTGAATCTTTGCTGAGCCTTCCTTTTGTTCAAGGGTGATTTCGATAAGGGAGAAACGGTAGTTGCTGTTGTCATCCTGCGGAACAAAGAAGACCAGCGCCCGCTCACATAATTCGTTGAAAAGCATACGGAATGCCTCTTTGGTCAACCCCACACGGGCGTCACTCACAGAAGAATGCAACACCTCGAAAACCACAAGTTCCAACGATCTGCATTCGCCCAGCCGTGTCACCTGCTGCGTGTATTGGAATTGTTTGGGATTGACAAGTGGGGTTTCTTCCTGAACAAAGTCCTCGGGAAGAAAATCTGTCTTTAGGAACTTTACAAATTCGTTGCGGTTGTATGCTTTATTGAATTCCATAATTTCTATTTGTTTTTGATGACAGTGTATTTCTGATCAGGATGGTTTAACATTTCGGGAATAGTATAGAATAGTTCTCCACTCTCAATAAGAGGGTTTACATATAGGTATCTGACTGAATTGGGTCGTCTATTGATCATTTTTGCAATTTCACTGAGGCTTAACGGCATGACTGTACACAGTTCTAAAACGATGCCCTTCATTTTCTTTGAGGACTCCCATTTTTTTAGGTTCGTGCACTTTTCTAATAACTCTTCGGGTATAGCTCTACTATTTTCTTCGCCACCTCTACTATTTTCTCTGTCAGCACTACTATTTTCTTCGTCACCTTTATTATTTTCTCCGTCAGCTCTACTATTTTCTCCATCACCTCTACTATTTTCTATACCACAACCTCTACTATTTTCTCTGTCCACCTCACTATTAACGAAGTTCTCTCCTGCGATGTAGTAGGTGCTTCTACTTTGGCCCTTTTGTTCTAATAATCCTTTTGTACACATATAATGCAAGTCAAAGGAGGCTTTTTGATTGTTAATATCACTATTCAATTGTCGATAGGTAATATTGTCTATTGCCCCTACCTCGCGGACAAAGACCAGAGCCAATCTTTGTTCATCGTTCAGAGAACAATTGGTATAGTATGCGAGCCATTGGATGGTTTCTTTATCTAACAAATGGTGCAACAGCAGACGGGCGGTAAACTGATTGGCAGAGCGATTGGATTCAAAAGTGGGAGGCATCATCCCGGCTTTCTTCATATGCCCTCGCATAGACCTGATGCCAGAGCCTTTGGTTTCTGCCAAATTGGTATCATGGAATATAGTGCTGATAAATGGGTTGCGTTGGACAGACCCTGGTTCACCAAGTGTTTCGGGAGATTTTAATGAAAATCCTGGATTAATTACTTCCAAACGATTGGAGTATCTGATAATCTGGATAGGCTGATTAAGGCGAAATGAGCAGTGGATAAAAGCATTGACCAACACCTCGCGAAGGACATCGTCGGGGAGGTCGATGGGGGTATTTGCCTGCAACTTGCCTTTGGGCAAATCAAAGCCTTTGGGCAAATCGTCTTTGACTGCATTAAGAGCACGGTTGACTAACAAGATAAGCGGTCCGCGCATATCGATTGTTGCCTCAAACCGTTTATCGGGATCTTCTATCCATCTGTTACCGGGTACTCTGATATAGTCAACTCTTAATGCTGGCAGCATACGGCGCAACGACATGGATTTGCCGAATACAACGAGACCCGTATATGTCAATACGTACTCTCCGTTCTTCTCCTTTTCACATGCTCTTAATGCCAAGAGAAGGTCTTTGTCGTCATAGGACAATTCTTCCGCATTGGGGTTAACCCGTGCACGCAGTTTGCGATAATGTGCAACTGCGTTCTCATCAATATCTTCGAGGGTTGCTCCTTTTACAACAGTACTGTCGAAACTCTCCGCCGAGGAGTAGAACACCCGCATGTCGTCTTCTGTACATTTTTGATCGGAAGCACCCACTCGACGGAATGCCCCGCTTGGGAGTCCCTTGTTTATGAAATACACTGGTTTCTGAGAATCAGGTAGCTCATCTATTTTCACAACGATTACAGTCTTTCCGTCAACAATCTCTGTCTCAACCTGAGGCCGAATGTGCATGTTCAGCATCGAACAGCACTTAGAGACAAGGTCATTCTGGACTTTATCTGGATTATCTATGTTTTCAGGCTCGTAAACAGGCATCCCATTATGAAAGCCTGTCCGAACCGCACCTAACAATAGGTATCCTCCACCCAAATTGGGTTCATTGGCAAAAGCACACACTGTTTCCATGATGCCTTTGTCTATCTCTGAGGCTTTCTTGGCTTCTATTCTGACATTTTCGTCAGTAGAATTGAGCTGTTCAAACAATTCCTGTGCTGTTTTCATAGTAGTTCCTCTGCTAAAATGATTGATTCTTCACCGTCGTCAACGTGGTTATATGTTTCTATGATACGGGAAATATAGTAATTGTCGATTTGTTCTGGAAGCTTTGAATAATCTGAAGGTTTTAGTTTGTTGATGAATCGTAGTTCAAAACCAGAAAGGCCATCGTTTTCGATTACCTTTTTCAGATCTTTCAAATAGTCAATAGGCAACGCTTTTTTAGTCATTATTACCTTGATTTTCTGCAAGGCTTCGATGCGCTGTTTCTCGTTTTTAGTTTGACTGTCGGATTGGAAAAGATGTGACTTGGTTGCTTGATAGATGCTATCGAAAGTTTCAGACAAGGGTTTGGCCTCTTCGGATGGAAGGGCTTCAAACAGACCTATAGCCTCTTCGGCCGTCAGTTGATGGATGCTACCGTCGCTGTTGCCAATCTTGAACACAAAATCATCGCCCTTTTTGCCAAACAGCAATATGCCTTTGCTTGGTTTGTCAACAGAGCGTCCTGTTTTTGCACGATGAGGCATCTGCAAGGCCGCGTCATAATCAGATGTACCCTTCATAGAATTGAGGAACGTCAGATATCGATTGTCCCAGGAAGCCTCCTCGCTGGCTGTACTTTCATGACGGTATTGTTCCAGAAAATATGACTGGATCTCCTCGTCCTTGGTCAATGCTTTGGTGTCTTCACCCATAATGGCGTGAACCATCGCCATCTTCAAGGTGGATATCTCCTTGGTTCGGGTTTCAGACTCACCAACATCGGTTGGGAAGTAGTTGTAGATGAAAAGCTGGTCGAACACTTTTTTGTTCACGCGGTTGATACGTCCAATTCGCTGAATGACGCGAGTTGGATTGTAGGGAATATCATAGTTGATGATAGTGCCAGCCCGGTGCAGGTTGTAACCTTCAGAGATGGCATCGGTGGCCACGAGGATTTTATAGTCATCTTTCTGGTACGCTTTCTTTTCCCCAGCATTGAAGTTGGCGTTGATGATAGCTTTGTTCGCCTTGTTGGCATCGGCAGAGGTGTATTTGAAAACGGGAAGTCCAAAACTCTGTAGCGCCTGTCCCAAATAGTTGGCCGTATCAGCAAATTCTGTAAAAACAATAATCTTACGATTGGGCTCTTTGGCGATTTGTTTGGAAAGTATTTTTTTGAACGAGTCAAGTTTGGGGTCTATCTCTATTTGTTGGTTGTGGCCAAACCACTGTTCCAAGATACCCTCTAACAACTTCTTGTCAGCTCTGATGTCTGCAACAAACTCCTCTTTTCTTAAGTATTTTGATTCTATTTCAAAGAAGCCTTTCTTTTCGTATCTCTCATAGAGTTCAGTTATTGATTCATTGTCATCGTCATCTGTTCCATACTGGTCTTCCACATCGGGTAGATTACCTTTCTTGTAGATAGGAACCTTATCTGTGGTTTCAATCCATTTTAGAATATGGTTAGACGACTCAATCATATATTCCAACGACTTGAGGAACGCATACTCGGAGCTCTCGAACCGGCGTACTAACAAACGGCGCATAAATTTAGCCACATTGGCTTGTCGACCTAATAGGAGATTGAGTTCTACACCCGTTTTCTCTTCCAGCTTTTTCGTCAATTCTGGAACTAAGTCTTCTTTCAGATATAATACGGGTGAATAGCGGGCGGCTTTGAATCTATAGGTGCCGTCATTCTTTTTCTCATCAACAGCACTGATTCTGTTTAATGTTGACAGGTACAAGTCTTTCAGCCCACCCAGATTGTATTCCAGCTCTACTGGGTCATTGGGAATAACCAATTGGATGTTTTGTTGTCGAAGATCCTCTGCATACTCCGGAATTTCCAGCAAGTCTATGCGAGAACGACGAATCACCAAAGGCGCAATAATGGAGCGAATCTCTTTGGCAATTCTTTCGGCTTCGTCTTTTGCCTCTTTTTCCGAGATGCGTTTGTCGCGTTGATCCTTTTGAAGCTGTTTGTATTTACCAATCAGTTCCCTGAATTTGGCTCCAAGATTTTCCACCGTCTTTAATGTTGACTTCGATGGTATCTGGAACAACTTCACCATAGCATAGATGTCGTCGGGCCGGTTATTGAATGGCGTGGCGGTGAGTAGCATCACTTTATTGCCCGAGCAGAGTTGGTGAACGATGGCATAATCGCGTGTGTATTCATTACGATAACGATGAGACTCATCGACTATGATCAGGTATGTCTCTTTTTCCTTGACAATATGCTCATAGTAAGCAAGAGCCTCTTCAAGTTTTCCTGATGAAAATACCGTTGCAGTAAATCCGAAATCATCACGGTAAGATTTCCACTGGTCTTCCAAGTGCGGGGGACAAACGACGATTGTACGCAAACGCAGATTACGTGCTACGGTAGAAGCGATAATACTTTTGCCAAGTCCAACAACATCAGATACGATGACACCATTATGAATTCTTATGGCGTTTATGGCCATCTGAACGGCATCGGTCTGATATTTTAGATTGGAGAAGCGTCCATCGGTGATGTCGTATGGGGTCATTATGTTTTCGATAGTCGGAATAGTGAAGTATTCCTTCAGCACACGCAGGTACATCAAGTAGGGGCTGAAAAGCCGGTCGTACCAAATCTTTTTGATGACTTTTATCTCAAAGTCAGGAATAGTATCTTTGTCTGCAATGATAACTGAACTCTCCCATAACTCGTTGAAGATGGACGATGCATCAATATGTGATTGCTTGTCATTGAAGCGGGCGTTGATTTCAACTCTCCCAGAGAGACCTTCGTGTGACAGATTGCTTGAGCCGGTGATGACTGAGCCCGGGACTTCTCCGTTCTCGCTCACATCATCCTTGTAGTTGAATATATAGAGTTTTGCGTGACAAGGGTCTTCTGTCTTTCGGATTTCAAGAGAACCGTTTTTTATCTTACCGTAGAAGAGTGTAAAACTATCAAGTTTAGTTCGGTTGTCAAAGAAATCCGTCTCGTTGAACAGTCGTACAAAGTTGCCAAAGTATTCCTCTCTGATTTGAGCTCTTGATTTGTTATCGTTCGTCAAAGAATCCATCTCTCGGAGATTCTTAGTAATAGTGGTATCAATATCAAGTCCAACAAGAATCCTTACGTGTTTATCTTGAAGGTTTTCAGAGATTAGTTTATATCCAGAAAAGTAGAAATACCCAACTAGAATATCAACAGCTTCGCTTTTGGGCAATATGCCGTTGATAATATCAGACAATAGTTTGTCCTGATTAGTTATGAAGCTATTTTGTTCCATACAAGGAATTTCTATCCATTGTTTATTTTAATTTGCAAAGATACGCAATCTTTATGGATTGGCAAAATATAATTTTGCAAGGTAATTGGGTGTATTGTTGATACTGTAGAATGGGGGTGAAAGGAGTGGTAGTGATATATGTTAGGCAATTGTTTTTATTTGTTTTCAGCGTATTATGCTTAAAGTCCCTTGATTTATGAAGATGGTTTAAGTCTCAGTGGTTTCGAAGTGGGTAAGAATAAGAATCAAAGAGTGGCGGGAGAGCGGATGTTGTTCGAAGTGCAAAGATATGACTATTTCTATCTATAGCGTGAGTTCGGGATAACTTTGTTGATAACTTAATCAGAAAAAAGAATGGTAATCACAAGAAAATTTGTATCTTTGTAGTTGAAAATCAAAATAATAATAAAGATATAATACTTATGATTACCGACG
>Ga0247611_10010233_pt1 | contig 11060 bp, 4 predicted proteins | sample 177DNAGHGhighgp2_FD_192422 | JGI IMG/M metagenome (GOLD analysis project Ga0247611, IMG submission 192422) | Sheep rumen microbial communities from Palmerston North, Manawatu-Wanganui, New Zealand - 1770 DNA GHGhigh gp2 | ecosystem: Host-associated > Mammals > Digestive system > Stomach > Rumen ... | reverse complement strand
ATTTCCACAAACTCACTATAATCCATCTCCGGGATGGAAAGTCCTTCGTCAGATTCTTCAGATTCAGACTCAGAACCAGAATCGGTAAACCCTGTAGATGCTATTGCCTGCTCCATCATCTCTTCTGCGACGGACTTGTGTGCATCAAGTTTATCAATATCTTCTATATCAAGAATTTTCAATCCAAGCATCTTATGAACGGTTCCTTCGACGGTCATCGTTCTTTCAGGTAAATATCGTAAACGTGACTCGTGCCTATATCGTCTCCACCCTTGTACCATCATCAGCAAGTCAAGATCAGAGCGATGGCGTGCATCATCCTTTGAGAAATAATAAGCCGGATTTGCTACAAATCCCTTCAAATCAGATGCTAAGAGCATATCAGTCATCATGTTCCCGTTATCATACGTTGCATCATCCGTATGCCCGTCGCGAACAGCGATGGAGAAGAGAGTCGGACAACTGGCTTTAACTGCAAGTTCCACTTTATCATAGGGTCTGAAATCCGAGCTGCCTCCTGTGCTGATTTCCACCTCTTCTTCTACGTCATGATTGTTGACAAAAAACAAACGAGAGGCAAGTATCTTACGACTATCGTTGAAGACAGCAATCTCATTGACACCTGTCGGTAATGCTTTTTTATCTATAGACAGTTGTGTCCCCGCAGACGAGAATGTGCCACGAATGAATGAGTATAAACGTCCCCGGCACATGACAGCAACAGCCATCGGCTGACCGTTGAGGTCGGATGATGATGTCACAAGCAACTTGCCATTCTCAATATCATAAGAAAGAACGGCACCCGAGCGCATCAGCTTGGGAAGAGAAAATGAATAATTCTTATTCTTCCATGTAAAAGAAGCCTTGACTGATGAAAGAGGTATAACCGTGAACTTGCCACGCCCCATATATGACGTTGCTATTTGAGTCCCGTCGGAAAGAGTACCGGTAATATCTACCGCCTGCCCATTCTGATCCGTCACCTCAAATGCGACGGTATTGCTTACTCCGCTTAACAAGCCACCCCCTTCGGGGAAGAAACTGACCAGCAATTCTTCTTTCTTGGGCTTGGAAACTTCCTGTTTAGGTCTGGCATACATGTACTTTCCATCATAGTCACCTTCTTTCTCAGGCTTACTATAAATGGGGATAACGCGTGAATACAATCCATCCCAATCTCTAAAGTAGTCTTTAGCCATCCGGTTATTGTAGAAGCGATAACGGTCATCACGTGAATAGCGGCGTTCAAACACATTGAAGTTAAGCATCCATCGTGTATAGGCACGAATCTCGTAATAGCCGGAATACAGGGAATCCTTTAACACGAACTGCCCATTCGTAAATCCTTTATCACTGATGATAATACGCTGACGTTCTGCAACCACCCCATCTGGTGACAACAATTCCACATACAGGATTTTACTCATGTCAGTTGGCATTAAGCTATCTGCTCTCAGCACGTATGCCTTATACCAAATCGTATCACCAATGAAATAGCATGTGTTGTCGGTATGGACATAGACCTTCTCCTGTACCTGTACAGAAGACTCAAGGAAATGCTGAAGGCTATCAAGCGAATCAGCCCATCCGGTCTGTATCATGAATAACATGATGGCGAAAAACAACTGTTTCATAGAGCTTAAGAATGTAAAAGTATTACAGTTATATAATGAAAAAGGGTGAAAGTCTCATCGCCTGAAATGTTTTTTTCAAGCAGATGATACTTCCACCCCCAAATTAAAGTTTAACCTTTGTGTTATTTAAAAGGCAAATACCAGTTCTGCTCATTCAGCATATCCTTTGCCGGATTCTTATACTGTAGTTTCCTACTCAGCCAGATACTTCCGAAATTTGCTCCGTAGAGTCCGGCCTTATTCTTATGTCGGGCTAAACGGCACAAATCATAGAAGCGCGTTCCTTCAAAAGCAAACTCAAGTGCATATTCATCACACAAGATGTCTTCCAACGCATTGATGCTATCCTGCTTCGTCATACCGACACTCACATGATAATCCCTGGCGATGACTGCCATCTTCTGACCCACGATAGTGTCAAGCTGATAGGCCGACCGACCAGGATAGTTACCGTCTCCCGTCACGCCAGCTCCATGCTGATGAATACCAAAATTCGTCTCTGTACCATTGGACTGGGTCTGAACAGGGAACTTTGAGATATTCTCGGAAGACAAGAAGGGATAACGAGTCTGGAAGAGCTCACGTGTCTTATCAGTGATATAAACACGCGTAGTGTCGAGCAACGATGCCGTTATACCATCCTTTAAGATTGCAAAGGCGGCATCAGTATAACCCATGCGGTTAAGGGCTTCGGCAAGATGCAGATATACCGTTGACGTACGATAAAGGACTATATTACCACTATTGTACTTATTAATCCACTGCTTCGTTGAATCCTCTCCTTCGCCTCGAGTGATGATGTTACGTGCACGCATATCTCCAAGCTTAGCATTACTTACGTTCTGCTGTGGGAGACCACCGACAACAAGCTTGTAGTAATAATAGTCAGCACTATCAGAAAGAGCAGTGTAAGCTTTTGATGGAGCAATCTGTATCTCATCTACACGAAGGCTGTCAATGGCACTGGAAGTGGAATAATAATTGTAGCCGAATGCAAGCGGTACATTTGTGGTCGTTCCACGAAGCCGGTTGACAGACATAGGAATATAAGTAATCACATCCTCTGGCGTAGCACTGTTCTGGAAGATATTCCTCCAGTTAGAAGCACCGGCAACCGATCCATTTCCTTCCATGTCCGAAGGCAGCGACTCGTACATATTTCTGAGCGACAATGTCGAGCTAAGAGAATGTGCATGACGACGAGCGGGAAGAGCCACATCCGTAATATAAGTGGTGTAATGGCTTGCTGCCTTATCGAAGTCACCTGTTTCAAGATACATCTCACCCAAGATAACATCCACCGGAATAAAGCACAATTGTGTGTTTATATTCTTATTCTGGTTCCAGTTAGTCGCACCGATATTGACATTCGTGCCATAATTAGGAACCTGCAAGCCCGAATACTGTTCAAGATCCGGTGCCAGCTGAGATACTATACCATAGATGTCAAGCTCAGGATAATTGCTACTGTTAATCTGGGAAATAGTGACAAGCGGCTCAGTAAAGAACGGAACCTTTCCATAGACCTTTGCCAACTGGAGATAAGCCCAGGCACGAAACGCCTTAATGGCAGCATACTCATTGATCACCACGTTTGTACTTCCCGTTAGCAAGGTCGTATCACGATGTGCTATGTAATAATTACAGTTGTTGATTACACGATAATATACGTATGCACTATCATAACGATTCGCAGCGTTAGCAGAGAAATTCCACAACTGACGAAGATTGTTATCCGTGTAATAGGTCGTATTCACCAGATCACCCTGCATCTCTCCCTGGAAGACATATTGGTCTGCCAACTGCTGCATGGCCTGCATGACACCGTATGCGAAGAAGACGGAGTCGGTCTTCTGGTTCAGTTCCTTATCAAAAAGCTGACGAGTACTATCAGACTCTAACATATCCGAACAACTGATGAAAGTCAAAACATTGAATGCAAGAAAGCCTGATAGTAGGAAAGTAAGAAAGCTCTTCATTCTTATTTCCTCATATTTTATTTTTATAGATGATAATCGTTTCATAACTATTGATATTCTTTATACTTTTTGCTTTTAGTATTAACTTCCATTAGAGATTGATTTTCACACCGAATGTAAACGAACGTCCCTGTGCAAGATTGCCACAATCTATTCCTTGATAGAGTACGCTATTGCCAATGCTGAACTCAGGATCACTTCCAAGATACTTGGTAAATGTCAGCAGGTTATTTGCCTGAGCCCAAATAGAAAGACCTTGCAACCAAGTCCAACTGCCAGGAACGGGTACATTATATGTCAGGTTAAGAGTCTTTAGCCTCAAATAGCTTCCGTCTTCAATCCAACGGTCACTGAAACGGTTGTTGCCTAACGGGTCATCAAATGCCAGACGCGGCAATTCTGCCACCTGACCTTCATAACGCCAGTGCCCTACCTCAGCAATCTGCTGGTTATAGAAGGTGCTACCGCTATTGAGGACAGAACGCTGATAATTGTACACATCATTACCAAGACTGTAATTGAAGCCAATGTTCAGGGTAAGATGCTTCCAGTTGACCATGGCGAAGATATTACCATAGATATCAGGATTCGGATTACCAATAACCGTCTTATCCGCCTCACTAATCTTTCCGTCATCGTTAAGGTCGACGAAATGAACATCACCGGCAAGGAAGTTGTTGGTATTACCTGCATTATCCTCCATATAGAGATAGCCATTCTTACCGGCAGCAAGGGCTTCGGCGTTGTCGCGGAAGATACCTTCGGTCTTATAACCGTAGAAGAGTCCTACAGGGTTGCCCACAGATGTAAGGATGTTATGATCGCCATAGACAGATGTTGTGTAATTTCCATTAGGCAGCTTTGTAACTTTGTTCACATAATGACCGATGCTTGCACCTAATTCAACATGCCAGTCTTTGGTAGCAACAGGTTTACCGGTCACTGTCAGTTCAAATCCAGAGTTCTCAAGTTCACCGCCATTGGTCCAGTAGTTGTTGATACCTCCTATCGGGTTCTCGAAAGTCATCAGGGTAAGCAGGTCAACTGTCTTATTAAAGAAGTAATTGAAGTTCACCCCTACTCTATTATTAAGCAAGAAGCTCTCTAATCCGACATTAAACTTTCTGCTTGTCTCCCATTTGATCTCATCATTACCAATGTTGGTAAGCTGCAAACCGGTAGCACGATAGTTGAACTTGACTGTTGACAGGCTTGTACGAGCAGCATAATTACTGATGTCATCATTACCGCTCATGTCAAATCCTGCATTGATGCGCAGGTAATTGATACCCTTATTCTTTGGGAACCAGTTCTCATTCGTGAGAATCCATCCTAACTGAACGCTGGGGAAGATGGCCCAGTTGATACCAGCTAACTTCAATCCACCGGCATTCTCACCAAAACGGCTGTTGCCCTCTGCGGTCAATGTCAAGGTAGCGAAATACCGATTCATGTAGTTATAATCCACATTACCATACCACATCATATTCTTCCATACATCATTGGTACCTTTGATATGCTGGAATCCATCTGTAGCACTCAAAGCAGGATTCTTGTCACTGGTGGTAGAACGGTACTCTGTACGAAGATCGTTGTCATCAAATGAGAAATACGAGTACTTAAATCCAGCGAATGCCCCAAGAGTATGCCGACCATATTGATGATGCCAGTCAACGTGTGTATTGCTCACTACATTGATTTCCTTCGAGAACAAAGAGGCAGCCATACTTGTCACCGTACCAAGATCACTTATCTCAAAGGAAGGAACTCCATTGAACGGACGATGGTAGCGTTGTGAGTTGCGGTCAAGCGTATAGCTGAACATCGTGGTAAGAGAAAGATCGGGTGTGATAGAATAAGTAGGCTCTACACGAACATTAAAGTAAGTGTTTTCTGATTTATTCTTGTTATCACCATTGGCATTCTCAAGGATAGCCACAGGGTTAGCCAATGAATACTTGTTCCCCAACTGGGAATAGATGTCATCATAATCGCTAAGCAGACTTGAGAATCCGCCTAAGATGGCATTATACTGGTAGGGACTTACCAAAGGTGACTTGATGAGTGACAGGAATGTGGGTGACGTGATAGTTCCTGCCGAGAAATCTTGCGGAACACCATCGTCAAACACTTCGCTATTAGTACGGCTTATCGAGATGTCAAACTTCGTCTTCAGGTTCCAAAGAATATTGATGTCGGTATTAAAACGCACATTCATACGGTTAAACCCGTTCTTCTTGGCTGTTGACTGAGCATCCATATAACCTACAGAAAGGTTATACATACCTATATCATCACCTCCCTGCACATTGATGCTATAATTCTGGGTAAGTGCTGTACGATACACATAATCTGTCCAGTCAGTATTATTATGATATGTATGATAATAATAGCCATTAGGATCGTCATTAAGGAAACGATACTGGATGGGCTTGTTTTGCTCGATGTTTGCAGGAACAGTACCCAACATCTCTGTTGCATAGGTTCTGTATTGTGATGCATTCATCAGCTTGGGCAGTCTCGGAACAAGACTAACGCCTGCATAAACATTGGCGTCAATACGAGTTGCCATTGAGTGGCCTCGCTTCGTTGTAATCAAGATTACACCGTTAGCACCACGTGCACCATAAAGAGCCGTTGCATTCTTCAGGACCTTCACCTCGTCGATATCCTCTGGCGATATGTTAGCCAGAATGTTATTAAACTGTCCACTATGCAAAGCCAGTCTGTTTTGTTGCATATCCTGCTCAATACCATCCAGCACAATGAGCGGCTGGGCATTGGCATTGATTGAGTTGAAACCACGAATGAACATCGAAGCTCCACCATCGGCAACAGCCGAACGCATAATAGCATGGACATCAGCACCAAGATTATTAGCGATGTCATTATCTATAGTAACACTGTTAGACTTGGCAACAAAACTGTTCTGAGCAGTATATTCTGTCCCGTCTTTATACATGTTACGATAAGCATCGCTCAACATCATCACACGAATGTTCTGTGTAGAATCATTTGCCCTGACTGCCACTTGCTGAGAAAGATATGATGGTGAATACACATACAGGCTGGTGGTGAATGTAGGAACATTAATTGTAAATGAACCGTCCGCCTTCGTCATAGCTGTATACATCTCATTTCCCAATGTCCGCAACTGAATACCTGCCAATGGCTTCTTACTGTTCTGATCTATCACAACACCATGCAATGTCATCATAGGATAGTTAACCTTTACAGTCCGTTGGCGAGTCGGCTGCTTGATTGATGTCTCCACCTCTTCAAACTCATCATCCTGAGCCAATGCAGGGGTGCAGAAACTTATTGTCATGGCACAAAGCACAAGATTTAGACCTTTGCCTTGCAGTAAATATTTAATTAGATTTCTCATAATCAATTTTCCTTTGTTGCTTCATATTCATCTTGCTCAACAGGACGTAGAATAATTGATGCAATACGCAGGTCACGCGTGTACTGCTCCATCGCCGTACGGTCGAACACATTAAAATCAGTAGTAATCTTCAGATTCGGATAGATTTTCTCTCCCAGTCCTCTATAGGCAACAGGGAAAGTAAATGTTCCTACAAACATGGTGTCTATCCTTGTCGGATCATTCTCTAACTTAGAAGCAAGGTGTACCGCTGTCCTGCCTGAGCCGGTAAGTGTTGTGGCCAGTTTACCATTAGCATCACAATAGCTCAAGTCGAAGTCCAGCTGATTAGGACGAAAATCTGATGTGGAAACGTTTTCCTTATCATAAGGAGGAACGATAACGCAATAGATGTTATACGTTGTCGACAGCACATTAGGCAACTTCACATCCAATTCCGGTTTTGAGTAGGTACTACTCGGCTCCACCCAAAGATAAGATATCGTTTCTTTCTCAGACTCAGAACTGTTAAGAATGCTAAGAATAATATTATGATTTGTTCCTGTCCAGGAAACACCATATCTTATGGGTGAAAAAGAAAGACTTGGTGCCCAGCTCTCCCATGAATGCATCGCAAGAGAATCAACGATACGAGAATAGCCGTTGCTCATCTTCACCTTATCAATAGTCTGATCGAGAATTTCCAGTGGATTAGATAACTTCGACTGTGTTGTTGACAACAAAGTATCAGTATACACCTCGTTCTCATCCTCCACCCATCTGTTGTAGTAACTATTATTGTTGAATATCAAATTGTTGACAATAGCCCGTTTAGTAAGGGAGTCAGCCTGATAGACATTATCAATAGAAACCGTTGTCGTCGGGATATTAGTGGTAGAGGTCGCAGCATCCATATCCTGGGCAATCGTCGTCGTAATATAGTTGAAATACGGCTTGATTCTCTCATACGACTTTTTCCATGCTTCATCTGTTGGAATTAGCATAGTATACGAACTGTCCTCATGAGCAATACTTGCGTTAAGCGTTCTATACAGAAGATTGGTTGTTATCATCACAGAATCGATATAAGTCTGCTTTCCGTTTACGGTAGGACCAACAACGCTGTTTGCTTCATCCAGATAGACCTGCTCATAATGCTTGAAATAATCCTGAAGCGAATCCGCATCCTCTGCCTGATAAATATACTCATAGATGTTCGGCAAGAATGCCGCAGCACCTTTCAATGTATGAATAACTCCATTTACACTTGGAAGATTCAATTGATTCACACTAACGTCTGCGTAAGTATATTCTCCAGAACCAATAAAGCTGAAAGACTTATCATTCAAAGCGTGTATTCGTTCATCAACTCCGCCAGAAACATTGTGGTTGTATTCTGCTATATGGCTCTTGACAAACCGATAGAGAACAGTTTCCTTGTCCTGATTCAGAAGTGACTGCGCATCATAGGTTCCGTTTAAGGGAGCCCATACAGTATAGAAATGCGACTGCTGTAGTTCATCATCAAAACCGACATATTTAATGATATTGGCAAAATCAGACAGACTGCTGTTCTGGGAAATGTTCTCCCACAACGTATGCTCAGCAGAAGCATTTACATCTGTCGGTACTTTATTGTAATCATCATAATCGGTACATGATGTAACAGCCAGCATGCCAGCTGTTACAATCACGATTCCTAAAATATTCTTCAATTTCATATAATTGACATTTGTTTGTTTGATACTTGAGGCTTTAATTCTCTTTTTGAGAACATCATCTCAATCTTTCAATCTTATAGCAGTATTAATACCAGTCTTCTGAATACTGATCATTATCAACAATACTGACGGGTACGAACTCAACAAAATCGAGCTGCCATTTCAAATCAGAGTCGTCATTGATTACATTCTTGAAACGGAACCAGTGCTCATCACTCTGTTTAATGTTGACACGTCCCAGTACACGGCGCAGGGTGACAACACCATCACCACGGCAGTTCTTCGTTGTCTTCGTATCACCATCATCACCGGGGTGACCACAGAAGCTGAAAGGACCACGCATATAGCCACGGTTGTGAAGTGCCTCGTCAGTAGAAACACCAGAATCATCTTCCTGATAGAACGCAGTCCATCCAATACGGGGATCAGACTCCTGGATACGCACATCAAGAGGAATACTCAATGCTTCCATCTTCTGAACATCACGTGAAGTTCCAAGATAGAACTGCATCATGCCACCATGTCCCATCGGTGAATAGAACAGACGGAATTCATACAAGCCAGACGGTACAGGAGGAAGCTTAACGGCAAGGTCATACTGTCCCCATCCTTGGAAAGCATCTGCCTGATAGGCACGGTAATCACCTTTGATGTTGTATCTGAGCTTTGTCTGCTCTCCATTATAGCAAACGACATTATCGAAATAGTCTACAGGGAAAGCAAGACGTGCGCCGCTGCCTCCGCCGTTCATGGCAGACACTTCGTTCATATACAAATAGCGGAAGCCATTGTTAATGAACTCTGGCAAGAAGGTGGTAGCTTCAAAGCGAAGACGCTCGTTGAGCACTCCGTGAGGCACCTGGGCATTATAAACAAGCATACCGTTAATCGGATGGATATATCCATTGAGGGCAGTGATATCCTTACGTTCAATCACTATGCCTGGATTAACCAATACATGATTGTTTCCCATTTTGCCAATCTCATCAGTCAAGGTATTAAATGTACGATAGCGGTTGATATACAACACCTTTCCTGGCTGTGGCTCCCATATCTTCAATAGCGTACTTGGAAGCATTGTCTCATAGTAGTCGTACGGCTCGCCACCATTCACATAATTCCACTTGTCTGTTCCTGCTGGAACTCCTGCCTTATCCTCAAACACAAGCTGGTCTTGTGCCATCGAAGCAAAGAGTATATGATAGGCAACAAACATGTTCAGCGCATTGAAGCGGTTCGTGTAGTCGTTACCTGTGCTGACTTTCAAGCCAAGTTCGCGCATATAGTCATACCACTCCGGAGCATTTGCATAGACATTATTAGCAAATCTGACAAGGTCGTCAAAATTGTTAATGCCATTGGCTTTCATCACAGCATCGCTCTCTGCGAAAATAGTGTAGCCAACCTTACATTCCGTCGGACAATACAACAACGAACCGTCTGTATCATTACAGTCAGCAGGTTTGGTAAACACCTTATTCTTAGAAGAACGGACTACAGAATCTGCAAGACCTGTGCGATGTAATGCCTCATTGAAAATGGTGTACTCTTCCAAGCGATCAAAGGTATCGCCCAAAGAACGGGCAGAACGAGGAACAACGCGCGTCACCTTGTGAACAAGACCATTTGTCACCTCATTATCCTCGCTGATAATCGTGGAAGCATCGTTCAAGACGGTATTTCCCAATGAGTCGACCTTTGAAGAAATCGGTCGTCCGAGCATCGTCGTAATAGTAGCACCACTACCTCCCATTTCAATGATACTATAAAGACCATTTGTCAGATGGAACCGGGCAATGTCATTACAGAGGCTGTCTGACAATCCCTCCAAAGAATTTTCTGTCATGCTATTATGAGGGATGACAGCTTCAGGGTCATTATACAAACTGTCTATATATTCTCTGACACCTGAATTAATAGGAGCATAACAGGTGTATTGGCCGTAAGAAGCCATCATTCTGTCTAAGCCTACACGAGTCAGTATATAATTGAAAGCTGTCAGATCACTATCTTTCTGGATGAATGTCTCAACAGTTTCACCAGTAAATGTATATAAGTTTGAATCATCCGGCTCTTTGTTGCAAGCGCCAAATGCCAGCGATGCTGCCAAAAGTATCAATCCGGACTTGAAAATTGTTTTATTCATATCTGTTCCTCCCTCCTGTTAATAGTTCTTTTTAAATTCGTCAGCATCACTATAAACCGGATTCTGCCGCAGATTCTGATTCACATCTATATCGCTCTGATTGATTGGCATATAAAGATACGGTTCGGTTCGCATCTTAGATGCAGCAGCGGCAGCACCAGAAGTATATTTGCGTGTCACAAGATTCAGCATATTTGCATCGTTCCTCACAAA
>Ga0247611_10010232_pt1 | contig 11062 bp, 32 predicted proteins | sample 177DNAGHGhighgp2_FD_192422 | JGI IMG/M metagenome (GOLD analysis project Ga0247611, IMG submission 192422) | Sheep rumen microbial communities from Palmerston North, Manawatu-Wanganui, New Zealand - 1770 DNA GHGhigh gp2 | ecosystem: Host-associated > Mammals > Digestive system > Stomach > Rumen... | reverse complement strand
AATTGGGCAAACTCATCGCCATAAGGAACCACATCAATGAGTTTTCCTGTTGCTTTAACTCTTGCTTTAATCATAATCAGTCCTTCTTTATAGGCGCCGGCGGCATCGGCATCCAGTATTCGACCTCGCCGTCATAATCGCCCCATTCCTCTCCCATATCATCGTAGTAAGTCGTGTCCCTGTAGCCATCGTAAAGGCAAACTAATACGATTGGGAATGAAACAAGCCCATTCTCCTCGGTGTCGTGCTTCGGCAATTCATCTTTCACGCTTCTCCAGCCAGGATGCCGGTCCGCCCATTCCGCCATTTCGACGCAAGCGTTCTCCACGTAGTCCGCTTCAACGTTAGACCTCGCCCAGATGTTTGCGGAATCGGGGAAATATGCCTGGCCCAATTCTCTTGCCTTATTGCGTATTTGTTCTTTTCTTTCCATCTTCGTCTTAATTAATAGTCAACGGTTGAACTGTACTTGTCGCTCTCGACAAATGTAACTACATATGTCTTGTCTCGAACCTCAATGGCCTTCGGCAGCAACTCGCCAACAGGTGAGATGATTTTCACCAGGATGGTGTCAGAGCCGTAGAATCGGATGTTCTTTACGCCCTTGATGCCGGAGTAATAGCGGTCGGGCGCATAGTAGTCACCTTCGGTATATCCGCTTCCTACACCGTCGATGAGGTTCATAATCTCCTCACGAAGCAAATCAGCATTTACCTCGGTTCTCTTGGTCTTTTCGGCAATGATTGCGGCGTCCAACTTATTGCGCAATGCCGTCATCTCGTTAACACTCATTCCATTGATGTCGATGTTAGTATTTTCCATTTTATTCTGTTTTATTTGTTAGTTTTTGTTTCTTACTCCTCCGGTGTATAGCACCACATTAAGTCATCGCCCACAGACTCAGGGACGCCAAACCATTCGTGAAGATTATTCAAGAATGATGTATGGGCATGGTGTACTCCGTCGGGACCTTTGTAGTACACAATAATCTTTTTGCCTGTTGCCGGCAACGGCCTTTCGCTTCCGTGACGCCATGCAGACAAGTTCTTGGCATAGCCCTGTTTGTAGGCGGCTATGAACGCGTTATGGCTGATTGCCATGAATGATGCCTTTTGCCAGGCCTCTTCGGCGCGCCTGGTCAGTTCTTCTTCAGTTAACGGTTTCATCTCTTGTCCTCCTGTCTTAAATGGCTGCTATAACAGCAAATGCAGTTCCGGTCATTAAAAAGAATATGACCCACGCGTATACACCTTTTTTGCTCATATTTCAATCCTCCTCGTTAAGTGGTTTAACAAACTCTAAATTATTTTTCTGGTGCAAAGATAATACGATTTTTGAAAACCAACCAAAAGATTTATGTTAACATTTGTTAAAGAGAAAAAAGGCCCGTAATTCATGCAGCCGTCTCGGCCGGCGTTGTCAATCTTCTTGCTTGAATTTAATGATGAATACTTGCCGGTCGGTTGGTGCGCCCCATTCAGGATTGCCGTAGCCGATTGAAATGCTTTCAATCTCGCGAAGCATGGTGCGCCTGGTGTAGCCATATCGTAAGCGGGCATGGTTAAAATTCTTAGGGGAAAAGCATAAACTGCACATGAGCAGCCCATCGCAATCGGCGCATTGCCATAGTTTATCGCTATTAGCGCACAGCCGCTTAATCCAATACGGCTTCACCTCCCGGTATTCCTCGGTTTTAATTCCAGACTCATACATGTTGTACCACTCTTTTCTTAGTGGTAGGTCTAAAATCTTTTGTGCCATATAATCACCTACTCTCTGTCGGAATTTGGAACTGGTCTTACCATATACCAAGGCACTTCGCGTTTCGATTTCCATTCGACCCATGCCTTGTGGAGTTCGTCTTCTCGTTTCGTTGTTCCGCATCCGCGGTTGTTCGCGAACGAGCGGTAGTCTGGTTCTTGTTTCTTAGCCATGCCTGAAATCATTTAATGTTATCATTGTCCTCTTCCAACGGAATCCATTTTAATTCAGTCTCTTTTCCGAAAGCAAAGTCATCACCTTCGGCATCATCCCAGCACTGGTAGTATTCATTCCAGCACAGGACTTCATGGAAGCCGCTGCGAAAAACAAGACATGCCAGTGATTCGTCCTTCGGGCACTTCGGCATTTGCGCGGGCGCGTGCCTCCATAAATCTTCAAGTTCTTTATTTGGTTTCATTGCTCGTCTCCTTTCTTATCTTCTTTCAGTTTATTTATTTGTCTTTTCAGTTCATCAATATCGTTGCGGTTATGCTGGATTCCAAATGCAAGGACGATTAGTGCTATTACGATTAACCAATCAGTTTCCATTTTGTCCTCCTTTTTTTGATTCCTCTCTGCATTCTCTGAAAAACGCCATGTCGCTCTCGACCTCTTTACGGTGCGGGTCGTCTATTTTATCATATTCTTTCTGGACATATTCTGCCCACTTGGCTTCCCATTCGTCAATAGGCATTTCGTGAAGTTCTTTTAAAGCGGTTTGCAGCCTGGAAACCTTGTGCATACTAACAGCGCCACGGATAATGGTGATTACCAGTATCATCGCTAATCCAAGTATGATGTATATTCCGTTACTCATTGTTCTCCTCCTTTCTAATCTGTTGATATGCAAAGTTTGCGATAGAATCCCAAATAAACCATCCGATATTCTTAATACCATACTTTGAACCTAAGTTAAAGTCTTCATCGAAATAGTCAAACTCAGCAACTTTGTTAGCATCAATGTGAGAATAATTGCCATCAGAGTCAAACACGATAGCGTCATTGTCTAACGCAAAGAACGCATAATTCCTTTTTGTAAGAACATGCCAGCAAATAACCAACCGTTCTAATATTCTTTCAAGTATCTTCATTCTTATCCTCCTTTCTTAATCAGGGCGGGGTCGTCGTGGATGTTACCTATTACAACAAACGAACTATAATCCAGCATATCGCCTAAAGATTTGTAACTGGATAGTCGTGGGTATTTCTTTCCCCAAGAGTCGTTGATAAAAAAATAACCGTTTGGATGCCATTCAATAACCCCGATAAAAGTTGAACCATCGTGACGAATGATGTCACCTTCAAAAATCTCCAGCCCGTTCCTGTCCACTAAACCCGTGTACTGGCCAATGGTTTCGGGTTTTACCTGTTCGCCTTTATTCCCTCCCTGTTCAAAGATACATACGTCGTTCTTATGATGTCTGATGTCGCCATACAACCACTTGTTGCTGGCAATGTCTTGTGCTCTGAATTTAATTGTCCTCATTGTTGTCTCCTTTCTCAATTAGGGTGAGGTTATCAAACACGTTGCCGATGACCTCAAAGCCAATAACGTCATCTAAATCATACCCATTGGTGTCAAAATATGGGTCTTTTTTGAGTTCTTCCATAAACTCCTCGTCTGATGCCCATTCACCGAGACAGGCTAATGATTCAATGGATTCGTACTCGCCATCAACACCAAATATGCCATCCTCAAACCTTACGGCTTTTATCTTCTTGTGGAGACGTTCGCTGTAGCCTAACAAATGAGGGTCGCAATCGGGGTTGATGCAGTATGTCTTCAACTCATAGAAGGCGATGACGTCGCCCTCGTAGACCTCCTTTCCGTTCTTGTCGGTCAGCCCAGTGAACTGGCCGACGGTTGTGGTATCTATTGGAATGGACCTTCTTTCTTGGGTATGAATGTGAGGGAACTTGCAGTTCAAATGCAAATCGCCATACACCCACTCGCTTTCAAAAGATTTTGCCCTGAATTTAATTGTTCTCATTGTTCGTCTCATTTCAGCAGTTCAAACTCGTACACAAACACATGGGGATTGTTATTCCACGTTCCTCTGCCGCAAACCTTGTCAATGAGGGCGGCAAAAGCCTGTCGTGGGGTCCTATATGAATTATCCCATTCGTGCTTACCTCCGTCAAAATAGAATGGACAGGATTTCTTATGCGGGAAACTGGACTTCTCTTTAATGCCTTCTTTCAAGCAATCCTCATTGGAAATGTCTTGCAGTCGTTCAACCTTGATGTTGGTGATTTTGATGCGGTAGGGCATGAGTTCGGCCCGGACAAACATTTTATTCTTATATCCGGCAGAGGATTCGGGCGCGTCATACCCGGCTTTGCTGAGTGCGCTGTACGATTGCGCAACGGCTACGATTTCGCCCAACTGATAAGGCGTCTTGGTTGTATATCGGAAATCAATAAAATCCCCGTCTCTATCCATGAAACATTCCATATCGCCATTGTCGTATGCTTTCATGTCAAGACAGTTATAAAAGTCAATAGACATTACCCGCCTTGTCATAGTCTTGCGGCCCTCCAGCACGGCCTGTGTCAAGCCGCAGGAGTCGTTAAACATTATCTTTTTCATCCTTCGCCTCCTTCCTCCAGCCCCTCAATCAAGGCGTCGGCAATTTCAATCGACATCTGTGCGACCATTTCCGGCCATGATTTTCCGGATTTTTTGCACTCCTCTCCTATGGCCTTGGCGTAAAATTCATAATTGCTCATTATTGCTGATGCAATTTGCCCGGCAAACTGGATGCGGACTTGCTGCCGGTCGGGTTCGTTACCTTCCATGAGTTCAATCTCACCCATAGTGTACCAGTTGTGGTCCTCAAGTTTAAACCTGTTGCGATAGTCGTTCATGTCTATCACATTGTAGATGTCACCAGTTGCTCTAATCCTTGCTTTCATCGTTGTCTCCTTTCTCAATTACTTCCCACTCATACAATTCATCGTTAAATTGTACTGGTGTGAATGTGAATGGTTTATATTCTTGCTTTTTCAATAATTTACAGAGTGCGGCGCACGCTCTTCTTGAGTATCTGTATTTCCAATAACTCCTGATTGCGGCCCTGCGTCTTTTATTGATGAATGGTATGATATGAGGGAGTATCTTGGCAAGTGCATTTTCTAACTTCGTCCGTTTGTAGACCATACAATCGCCAAGTTGACTAGCGTCTCTTATATCATTAAACCATTCTTTGTAGCCACCCATCTTCTTGTCCTCCTGGTTGTTAATCAACCAAATCCCATAAGTTATCATTTACCAGTTGGGCGAACTCAGGCGGCATCGGCTTTGAATTTTCCACAATGTCCAATGTTGGTTCTTCAACGCCCATAATCAGTCCTCCTTATTCTTTGTGTTGTCTGACAACTTTCCAAGTGTATTTAACCTTGCCGCATTTTTCACAGCGGTACTCATACCTGCTATTGCGTTGCATGGCTTCATCGCCATAGATGCAGCGGACCAGGTAGTAATCGTGTTTGCAGAACAATGGCTTAAGCCAAAGTTCCCACATGAGTTGTATCGTTCTCATATCTCAATATCTCCCATACTTGATTGCGTTTGGCTATCAAGATGAATATCACGTGTTATCTTAGACTTATAATCCGCTCTGCTGCTTCGCATCTGTTGAAACTGTTCGGCGTCTGGTGTCAACTCAATACTGTTGATAATATCAACAAGGTCACTGAAGCAGATACCAACAAACGCATCTTCATCATCGTATTCAGTTGGATGAATATGCTTGGCCTCAATTAGGGCGTCTTTTAATTTTTGTTTTTCTTGCTCAGTCATTTATTGTCACCCCTTCTCGTATTTGTCGTTTGTATAACTTGATGTATCATAATCATTCTGTTCATAATAAGAAATGATGTTGTCGTAGATTTCACCCGTGACATCAAGTCTTCCACCTTGCCATCCGCTTTGGATATCAATAGTAAACCAGCCGCCACCGACAGTCCTTACCGCCCACAAGTCGTTCTTGTCATAGTTTGGGCAAGATAAACGCACAAAGCAATCGGTTTCCTCAGCATAGAGCCAAGGCTCACCGGTTTCAGTGCTTGAGCCATTATGTACTTTAAAGTTATCGCCTTGACGATGGCTGTCCACCTCAATTTTCCAAATGTCGTATAGGGTTGTGGGCCAATCGTTATGGATGTTCTCGTCAAAAACTATAGTTTGGGCTTGTGACGGCGTTACGATTCCCTCACATTTGCAAATATAGTGGCGTGACGGGCCGGTTTTCCCGTCATCCCAGAAGTGATAAAACTTGCCTACTTCTGGTCTTGGTTCCAATTCTTTTTTCTTTTTCATATCTCACTCTTCCTCCGGTGGATAGTTCCACCATTTGACGTCAACATCTTCAGGCCACCCGTTTACATACCTGCCAAATATAGGAACTCTAATAAGAGGGGCGTTTGTAAACTGTGGTGATGAAACATCCGCTAATATAACAACCTCTACATCTTTTTCTTTTGGCGGTTCACTTGCAGGATGCCAACCCAGCAGAGATAATTTTTCTCGAAGGTCGTGAATGGTATTGACCATCGCTTTAACTTCTTCCTTCGTGTAAGGAACGTCTTCTTGTACTATCATATCTCAATCCTCCTTTGGTGGGTTGCACCACCATCTAACATTAACGCCATACTGAACTTGTTTGTTCCAATCATCGCTCTCGACCCAAAAGTTGTACTCCTCGCTCTCATAATGGAAGTATACCCTCATTAAGTTGTTGTCACATGTGATTGCAATAAGTTCTCCGCTATTGCCATTCTCATCAAGTGGCGGCAACTCGCTTGCTGGATGCCAGCCAAATTTACTTAAGGCATATTCAAAGCCATGCTCAAATCCCCACTTAAAAGATTCGGGATGGCAGTACTGGTCGTCCTCTTGCATCAGTTGATTATACTGACGCTCTTGTTCTTCACCTATTTCTTGCACTGAGTAGCACATATCTCACTCCTTTCTCGGCGCCGGAACAAACCGCAATTCTACTTTCATTCCTTCCCTTGTAAGGGAATCGAAATGAATTGCCTGTTTGTTGTCTTCATCAATCTCTTTGTCAAGATACCAATCAATTAACATCATGATTTCTCCTTCCGTAATTTCCTTACGGTCAGTGAGCATCATGTTAGGATTACGCTTGCTCACTTTACCAATATAAGCGTTGAATAACGCACAACAAATTTTATAGTCCTTCGCTGCCATATCTCACCATCTGTCTTTTGCTGAATTTACATCATCTCCAATATCCGTAAAATGTGTACTTATAAACTTAATAATCTTGGTAAACCAAGAAATTACCGAATAAGCGACACACACGACAATAAAAAGTTCCGGCCAATCCATATCTCAATCCTCCTCCTTCGGTGGATAGCACCACCACTTAATGTCATCATGTTTCCATCCGCTTCCAACAATTCGGGTATATATTACACGCTCTCCCTCGCAGAACCTGTCTTGAATTGCAATTACTTCATCACTAAGCCCTGTTTCTTTGTCAACTGGCGGCAACTCGCTTGCCGGACGCCAGTCATCTAAGAGTATTACCTGGCTAAGTGAATACCAGTTATTTTCTTTGTCAAACAATTTGTCGCCAACTTGCTTTACTTCCTTTATTTCTCCTGTTGAATTGATTTTTACTCGCATATCTTACTCCTCCTTTCCTTGTTTTGAATCCCAATGTCTCCTGTATCCTTCTATGATTTCTTCCTTAGACATTGTTGAGTCAACGTAATAATCGTTGAAATACGCATACACGTGTTCACCAAAACGGTTTAACAACGCCATGAGGACATCATACACCTTTTCTAATTTGCATCCTGGCGGAATAGAAGTCGCTTTCATATCTTACTCCTCCTTTCCGTTTAGCACATCAGTGGCGTCACCGATGCGTTGAATAAATTTGACTGTCGTCTGCGGGTCAATGTCTGCCCCATAACCAAAGAACGCGGTCCATCCTTCCTGTAGTTTGCAGAACATTACATTGATGTAGGGAGCATCCTCAATGGGCGGTGTAAAGCAAACGACCTCATTGATGACTTCTTTGGCAAGGTTATTCCTGTCCTCGATTGACATATTCTTTGTTTGTTCTTTTATGCCCATCATAATCAATCCTTCTTTTCTGGTGGATAACACCACCATTTAACACCGTTTAATGCGCAATTAAGGGATTTCTGGTCGTGGTAATACTCGGCAATGTAATACTTGCCGTCATGAAAAATAGCCCTTGTGGTGCTATAATCACCGACGGCGATGACTTCTTCTTCATCTTTTGGCGGTTCGCTTGCTGGGTGCCAACCATGTTTCTTAGAATAGCCTTCTTCCCATATTGCGCCACACTGGAAATCCTTTGCTCTATTTGCCCTTTGTGCAGGTGTTTCGTCATCATTTGACACCATTTTGGCATATTCTCTTGATGCTTTCAACATTGCCTCCATGTGTTCAGTTACAACAGGAGTGCATCCCCAATATTTTTCTTCTTCGGTCATATTTTATTCCTCTTCTTCCGGTGGATAGCACCACCATCTAACATATTTTTCAAGCGCATCTGGCCATTTCTTTTCAGATAATGAAGCCATCCCCACATGGATTTGCCCATCATCTAAAATGCACCAAACAACTATATCAGTTTCAACTGGCGGCAACTTGCTTGCTGGATGCCAACCAAAATAATTGTTTGTTCGTTCTGCTCCATCTATGAAAGCAAGAATCATATCGTCTGGCCAATCAAGCGCAACAAGTTTATTTGCTTTATCCTGAATAAATTCTTTAAAGTTCATATCTCACTCCTCCTCTTCCGGTGGTATAATCTCAGCCCAGTGGGTGACACACTTTGATAAATGAATGTCTGGAAAGTAACCTTCCACTCTTGTTTGTCCATCGTCAAAATGAAATAGATAAGCGCCTTTCTCTTTCGGCAGTTCTTTATCGACTGGAACCCATTTAATCCATGGAATACGCTTGTATTCTTTGGCCAAGTTTGCTTCGCCTGCAAGCCATCCATCACGATATATTTCTGCCTCGAAGTCGTGAAGTATATCCAGCAAATCGTTTAAGTACACTCCGACGAACGGGTTCTCGTCGTATGCGTCGGTTGTGAATTTGGCATTGTATAATGCCCTACGCAGTTTATCTTGTTGTTCCTGAGTCATACCTCCGAAGTTAATTTAATTGACTTCATGGCCAAATCAATGGGAACATTGACGTGTTTGGGCACTTCGGCCTCATGCAGATACCAACAAGCACACTTAACAGGCTCGTCGTATGTCCAATGCCTGCAATAGAGGTCTCTGCATTTGTTTGCCGGTTTCCCGACCTTGCAGATGTGGTCTTCAGGCACAAACGGTTCTCCCTTATGGTACTCTTCCCATGACTTCTTGGCTTCCTCTAGCCTACGCTCTTGGCTCTCCTCATAACCACAGGTGAATGAAGACAGTCTGAAAAGACCACCAACCCTGTCATCCCTTTTCTTCTTGATTGCGGCTAAACGCAACTTCACGTCCTCATCTGACAAACCCTCTGTCCACTTGTTCCTCATATAGGCCTTTTCCTGGTACGAATCATACCAAGACAGACACCTGTTATCGTGCGGGGCGCCATCGATGAAGGCATACTCTATGTATTTGCCGTCGGCGTCCTCTCTGAGGTAGACATACTTGTCCAATTCGCCGTTTAACTTCGCGGCAAACCTAATCTTTTCAATGTCTTCCTTTGTCATATCAAACTATCGTTTATATGGTTTAACAAACTCTAAATCATTTTCGGGGACAAAGATAATACGATTTTTGAAAACCAACCAAAAAATTACAGTTAAAAATTGTTAAAGAGAAAAAGGCTCGCAATTCACGCGACCAACGTTGTCAATCTTCTTGCTTGAACTTAATTTGCTTTGTCTTTATCTTAATACGTTTCCGCTGTGTCGCATCGAAAAAGGCAAGACGCTTACACCTAAGTTTTCCCCACTTCAGCGCGGAAAGGCAATACGAATTACGTGCTTTGTTCATTTTATTCTTGCTTGCCATAATCTTTCTATTATCTGCGGTAAAATGGGCAATAGAAGCCACCGTCGTCATCGACACTCGCAACAATGCATCGTTTACAAGTTCTGCGATAAGTAACCTTGCACCCTCTAAACTTGCAGGTAAACCTGTAGTTATCATCTACCTTCATACATTTTTTCTTTGTAATATTCAGTTGCTATCTTGTCCACCATTTTATGCGGAATCTCAACGTCAAGCCATAAGGCTATGCCAGGCCAGTTCCATCCGTTCTTGTCATAGGTCTTGGCGTGGTATGGCTTCCCTTCAACCATAGTGACTTCTTCTGGGTCTGGTCTATGGCCGTAGAACACCTTACCGTCTCGACCAATGACAATTACCTCTCTACCATATTCAGGCACATTGTCGCCTTGGGCGTCATACCATTGAGGGTGGGAGTCTGCCCACTTAGCGGTAGCCACTGCAACCCCGATAGCAAAGTCTTTTACCCAAGGCTCAATGTGGTCGTTTGGTATGCCAATAGCACTGGATTCTACGATTGCGACTTGAGCAATCTCACCTGCTTTTTGTTCTAATTTGTATTCTCGTTTCATCGTTAGCAGTCTTTTTTATCAAACACTTGTACCTCGTATTCAAAATCACAGGCAGTATCTTCACTGATGTGGCTATTAATCCAGTCAAGGCCCGTATTGCATTGTTCGTCGCAAAGAATCGGGTCATAGCCAAGCGGATATTTTTCTTCCATGTGTTCAAGAGAATCAACCGCGTCGTCGGGTATAAAGGCGGTTAAACGGCATGTGTATTGCACAGAAACCTCAATTTCAACCTCTTTCATTGCTTCCCTCCTTTCTCGTTATGTGTATCAAATAACCAGTTGATGACAACACATAAACAACCATTGTTATTACCAAAAAGTCAAACATATCTCACTCCTCATTTCTCGGCGGCGTCGGCTTCGGCATCCAGTGGGTAACTCTTTCATTATTGTCAGGGTCACTCCAACCGATTCCACACAACCAAATATCAACCATTGAATCGGTGCCATCAGATACAAGGTATTCCCCACCTTCTTTCGGCAGTTCCTCATTAACGGGTGTCCAGTTGGGGTATTGGTCTGCCCATTTGACGGCAGCATACCATGCGTCGGCTATATGTACCACGTTTTTGGACATTTTCACCATCCACTCTAAAAAAGCATTGTCTGCTTGTACATGTCTTTCCATAGTTCAAATCAGATTATTTAGTACGTGTTTAATACCTTCTTCAAGGGTACCTTCATAGTCCATCGTATAGG
>Ga0247611_10010230_pt1 | contig 11064 bp, 11 predicted proteins | sample 177DNAGHGhighgp2_FD_192422 | JGI IMG/M metagenome (GOLD analysis project Ga0247611, IMG submission 192422) | Sheep rumen microbial communities from Palmerston North, Manawatu-Wanganui, New Zealand - 1770 DNA GHGhigh gp2 | ecosystem: Host-associated > Mammals > Digestive system > Stomach > Rumen... | reverse complement strand
TCTTTAACAAAAACAGGTGAAAAAGAACTTATCAATATGATAAAGAAAGAACTTTCGCCTAATCCTCTGCAATTTATTCCTAATGCAAAAGTTAAACTTTCTATGGCAGATTTACTGGATACCGAGGACAGATCAGAATTATTTTTGCATTTAAAAACGCTCGCAGCCTCATTTAGACAGGAAGCTGAAAATATTTTGAATGATGAATATACAAATAAAAATTTTTACCAGAGAATTTTACTTGATAATACAAGCGTTGAATACGCAAATCTTATTACGGTAATTGAAGGATTTGAAAAAGATAATGCCCGCAATAGTTAACAAAGTTACAGAAGGTTCTATAGCCGAAGAACTGGAAATAGAGGTCGGTGATGAAATATTATCCATTGATAATACAAAAATGGAGGATATGATTGACTACGGTTTCTTATGTAAAACCGATTTAATGACTATAGAAATCAAAAAAAAGAGCGGAGATATTGAAGTAGTTGAACTGGAAAAAGATTACGATGAAGATTTAGGCATCGTTTTTGAAAGTGCTGTGTTTGATAAAATAAAACCCTGCTTAAATCATTGTATTTTTTGCTTTGTTGACCAGCAGCCGGAAGGATTGAGAGATACTCTGTATATTAAAGACGATGATTACAGATTATCTTATTTGCAAGGTACATATATTACACTTACTAACTTAAAGGATAAGGATAAAGAACGCATAAAAAAATTACATCTGGGTCCTTTTTATGTTTCAATTCATACTACAAATCCCGAGCTGAGAGTAAAAATGCTGAGAAACCCAAATGCCGGAAAAGCTTTGGAAAATTTGAAGTGGCTAAGAAAAAATAAGATACCGTTTCACGCTCAAATTGTATTATGTCCGGGATATAACGACGGTAAGGAACTGGAAAGAACTCTCTCTGACTTGGCAGAACTAAAGAATACCGTATTATCCGTTGCAATTGTACCTGTCGGAATTACAAAATTCCGTGACGGCGAAAAACTAAAACAGGTTGATAAAAAATGTGCATTAGAAACTATAAAAATTGCGTCAAAATACAAAAGGGTTTGCTGCTCTGATGAATTCTTTTTGCTCGCAGGAGAAAAGATTCCGCCTGCAAAATATTACGGAGCTTTTGCTCAGCTTGATGACGGTGTGGGTTCAATAAGATATTTACTGGAAGACTTTAAAAAAATTGAGCTACCTGACAGAATTTCAAAACCTCAAAAGGTTTTGTTTGCAACATCATTTGCCGCAGTTGATGCTATTAAAAAAATTTGCAATAAATTAAATAAAATAAAAAACTTAACGACAGATGTCGTGGCTGTAAAATCTGATTACTGGGGCGAAAACATAACAGTTGCAGGGCTTATTACAACTGATGATTTAATTAAAGCCATAAAAGATAAAGATTGTGATTATGCGGTTATTCCCTCAGTAATGCTAAGACAATACAGCGAAGTATTTTTAGACGGAAATACCCTTGACTATGTCAAAGAAAAAACAGGCAAAAACTTCCTTGTAATAAATAATATTTATTCAATGAGAGAATTTGTTGATAGTTTAAAATAACTTTTTCTAATACACAATCTGTACCCAAACATTTCTGGAACGTGCCTTGTTATCAAAATCAACAAGAACAATTTGCTGCCACTGACCAAGCTGCAAAACTCCATCAACGAGCGGAACCATAGTATGATTGCCGACAATGGAAGCTCTCAGATGTGCATAACCGTTGCCGTCATGCCATGTTTCATCATGGTGATATACAGCATCGACAGGTGCAATTTTGTCCAGTACTTCAGGCAAATCCACCAATAAACCCGGCTCAAACTCAATATTTGTAATTCCAACAGTACTACCCGCAGCATAAACATATACGACAGCACTTGTCAGGTTGTTTTTATAAACAATATTCTGTACATATTTTGTCAAATCAATTACATCCGTATTTCCTTTCGTATGTACCGTAAATTTTTCACTTATAATCGCCATATAACTACTCCTTTATTCACTAACCGAAAAATTCATCCGCATAATATGCAAACTCTAATTTACTGACAATAACCGTATCGCCATCTTTGATACCCATTGATTTCAATTTATCAAAAACACCCATACCTGTTAAAATATTCTGAAATCTGATTACTTGCTCAGGATTTCTCTCATCAGTAACCTGTGCAAGACGATTAATTTTCCCACCGACAATAATATATGTATCTTTTGCAACTTTTGAAATCTCAAAAGCACTGTCATCATTATTGGTAGCATCCGGATCATCCTCAACAATAATATCGGATACAGGTTTTTCTATCTCATCAACCTTTTGTCCCATAAAATATTTTATATCGTCAATATTTTCACCCGTAACAGCAGAAATTAAAAACACATCCTTCGTCTGTTCCTTAAATAAATCAGCTAACTCTTTTCTGCGTTCATTATCTATCGCATCAATTTTGTTTAATGCAACAATTTGGTACAAATTTGCGAGTTTTTCAGAGTGTTTTCTTAATTCATCGTTTATCTTTTTATAATTATCCAGAGGATGTTCTTCTGTAGTATCTATAATGTGAACAAGGAAACGGCAACGCTCAACGTGACGGAGAAATTCATGACCTAATCCTACGCCCTCACTTGCACCCTCAATTAATCCGGGAATATCCGCAACAACAAACCCATCACCTGAAGGTTTATGCACAACCCCAAGATTTGGAACAAGAGTAGTAAACGGATAATCGGCAATTTTAGGTTTTGCTGAACTGATACGGCTTATAAAAGTTGATTTACCTGCATTTGGCATACCCAAAAGCCCTACATCCGCAATAAGCTTTAATTCCAATATCAGTTCACGTTCAATAGGAGGTTCTCCGGGTTCACAGTACTGAGGAGCCCTATTTTGAGCCGTAGCAAATCTTGCATTACCTCTTCCGCCTCGTCCGCCTTTTGCGACTAAGGCTTTTTGTTCATGTTCAACTAAATCTGCTATGGCATTACCGGTTTTTACATCTCGAACAACAGTGCCGACCGGAACTTTTATGTATAAATCTTTAGCCCAATGCCCATGACAATTTTTTATTCCGCCGTTTTCACCGCCTTCGGCTTTGAAAACCGACTTATATTTAAAATCCATCAAAGTAGACATATTCTCATCAGCAATCAAATAGACATCTCCGCCCTTACCGCCATCACCGCCTGCAGGGCCGCCTTTATCAACATATTTTTCACGACGCCACGCAACCATACCGTTGCCTCCACGTCCTGAAACTACTCTTATTTTGGTTTTGTCTAAAAATTGCATTCCCTAATCCTTTTCATATTTATGTTATAATTTTACTATGAAAATGATAAAAAATACATTATTCTCTGAAAAACAAGCTGTAATCGGTCCTGACAGCGGATACGATAATTATATAATGGCAATCGAATCAAGTTGCGATGAAACAGCCTGTGCCATAGTTAAAAACGGCAGAGAAGTCATTGCAAATGTTGTCGCATCACAGATAAAAACGCATGCACAATTTGGCGGAGTTATACCTGAAATTGCGGCAAGAGAACATCTTGATTCTATTAATATAGTAATAGAAGAAGCTTTTAAACAGGCTAAAGACAATGCAGGAATAAATCCGGAAGATATAACAGCCTTTGCCGGAACCGTAGGTCCGGGGCTGGTCGGCTGCTTGCTTGTAGGATTAAATGCCGCGAAAACACTTGCTCTAGTGTATGACAAACCTTTTATCGGGGTAAATCATCTCAATGCACATCTTTGCGGTAATTATCTTGACACGGATTTAAAACCTCCGTTTATGGCACTGTTAGTAAGCGGCGGTCATACGCAGATTATTGATGTTAAATCATACTCCGAACAACAAATTATAGGAGAAACTATTGACGATGCTGTAGGAGAGGCGTATGACAAAGTAGCAAGGCTCGTAGGACTACCTTATCCCGGCGGGCCTAAACTTGATAAAATGGCACAGGAAGGAAATCCTAAAGCTTATATCCTGCCTAAAGCAAAAGTTGATGAATTTGACTTTAGTTTTAGCGGACTAAAAACAGCTGTTTTACGTTTGGTTAAGCAATTGAAAGCAGAATATAATACTGATGAACTTCCTGAAAACATTTTAAAAGATGTTTGTGCAAGTTTTCAGGAATGCGTATCCTCTACTTTAGTAAAAAAAGTTCGTAAAGCACTGGATAAAACGGGTTACAAACAGGTTGTCATAGCAGGCGGCGTTGCTGCTAATTCTGAAATAAGGAAAAAAATATTTGCACTCGAAAATGACGGATTTACAGCTTTTGCTCCACCTATGAAATACTGCACCGATAATGCGGCTATGGTTGCGTCATGTGCTTATTTCAATACAAATACATTTGATGATATTAATGTTGAAGTATTTTCAAGAGTAAAATAAAGCTTAATTTATATTAACATAAAACACAATACAAGCAAAAATTTTTATTGATATATTTACTATAAAAGGCATACTCTCAATTAAAGGAAAAATTAATGAAAATTTATCCCATAGCTGCAAAATTGACAACAAAAAAAATTTCAAATAATAACAATTCGCCCGTAAATAATGAACCTGTTACTAAAAACAGTTACAATTATATTATTCCGCAATTCAATGATAACTTATTATTCACGGCAAGAGTAGATAAGGGGTTGGAAAGATTTTATGACACCAATAAAGACAGAATGCCCGAAAGAGTAAAAATTTACATAGAGGGACTGCCTTCCAAAAGATATATCACCCCATTGGAAGCACAACAACAGGCATATTCGTATCTTTCGATTGCAGATTCAATAGATGATATTAAAGGTATATACCCTGAATTTGCAGATTTAAAAAATCCTGAAGAGTCAAGAGCCACCAACGGAATACTTTATTCTATGAGAGAAAATGCCGAACTTTTAGAACTAATGGGTCAAGATACGTTAAAAGACAAAAGTAATTTAACTGTTTATCTCGTTAAAAAAATTTACCTCGATAATAAAACACTTGAAGAAATAAATACGGATTTGGAAAACGATTTAAACTCAGATTTTGTAGCGGATTTCAGATTTAGAAACGGGGAAACCGCACCATTTATAAGAACAAGTACCCTGAAAGCTTTAGGAATACAAGGTCCTGATATGGAATATCGAACATCTTTAAGATTTACCAGGGACGGATATTCTGACTTTATGGGAGAAAAAATATCAGCAGCACAGCGTGCAATGTGGGAAGCTATGCCTCCGGAAGAAAGAACAGCAAAAGCAAGAAAAACTGTTGAAAAATTTGAAAACTGGTGGAACTCTATTCCAAGAACAAAAAAATTGGAAATGATTTCTGAGCAAATGGATGAACTTGCAATGCTTTCGAAGTATAAAGAAGATAATCCAAACAGCAGCAGAAATCACTCAAAAAGAACACCCGTACCCGAAGTTGATATTCCTGAATATATGAGAGAAAACCGCAATAAAACAAAGGTAGGTTCAAATACACTATCACAGGATGATTTGTTCAAAATTTGGGCATCAAATAATTTGAAAATATTTGAAGCAGGACTTTCGGACAAAGATTTGGAAGAAATAAAAGCAATCAGAACAGCAAGACGCATTCAAAAATGGCAGGAAATGACACCTGCCGAAAAAACCCAATATTTAAATGAACTCAAGGTTGCACATGAACCTTTACGATACACTATGATTGATGCTTGGAATAACAGCTTCGATATAATAGTTGCTCTGTCAGATTTTTTGACTAAAAAACATGTAGAACTGCCAGTTGAGTTGTTATATTCTTCAGACCAATTTAAGGACTTTCAGTCAAGAGTAATGACCGAATTTTGGTCAATTAATCCCAATTTTGGCAGAGAACTCGGGGATCACATAATCCATTCTCAAGGAAAAATTCGCAGAGCCATCAACAGCGGCGAATTTGAAAATCTTAAAAAGGTAATTCTTAAAGAGAAAAAACAAAGAATTAAAGAACTTCAAAAAATTAAACTTGAAAAAGCTAAATCAAATATTCCTATCCAACAGAAAAAAGATATACCCGAATATATGCAGGAATTTGTGAAAGCTTACTACAGAACTTTATCCTCTCAGGTAACAACAACCCCACCTAGCTATACTTTGGAATATTTTGAGATAATCCAAAAAGCCTTTCCACCTGAAGTGATAAACTCATGGACAAAAAATCTTAAAAGGGAACATTTAACGCCGGAAGATATAAAAAATCTGGAATACATCAAAAACACAGAGCCGCCGGAAGCAGCTTACATTAACAGACCTTTTGAATTGGTAGGCTCGGAAATTTTATACGATATGACAGGAAGTACGCTTGTGTACGGTTTTAGCTTCAGTGATATTAAAGTTGCACTAAGCCAAATATACAGAGGTGAAAAAAATATTGATATAATATCGACAAAACTCGGCAACAAAAGAATAACAATACCCGTTAATAAACCTCATATCGATATAAAAGAGTTTGAAAAGATATATAAAATGTTCAGAGCTCCTATTTCCGATTATATGGCAAGAGCTTTGGCAGAATCATATTTTGACAGCAAAGACGGTGATTACACGAGTTTGGTAAATTACTTAAAAACATACGGTCAAGGACTAAGCGTAATATTCTTAGATACAAGTTTTCATCCTCACAAAAATTTGTTAATAAATAACGTATTACGCAACATGCCGGAGGACATTGCAGATAATTATACCTGCATAGTAAGAACACCTGAACAACAACTGAGAGACAGCATCTTAACTAAGAGTGCCGAAATATTTTTAAAAACCCATAAAAATCTTCCTGACGTATTCCTCGACGAATATATCCGAGGAATAAACAGTAATATGAGAAGAGATGATAACTTGAAATTGACCAAACCGAATTTAATTATATACGATAAAAAACACCTCCTGAAAAATCAACTCAAACTGGAAGTATTAGCAATGGAATCCGCTTTGGCTGACTGTCTGTATGCAAGTACGGGAGATAACAATGTTTACGGACTTGAGCTGGAGGATTTAAACAGCCTGATTATAGAATCATCAGCAATAAAAAAATATCCCGAAACGTATATGATTGCAGAAATTTTAGACGGAAAACAAAGTTCAGTTCCGATAACATTCAAAAGAAAAGTTATTCAAGGAAATCTCGAACGGAAATATAATGATTACATTGAAGATATAAAGGACAGGCAAGAAAGTCTTGAAAACCCTTGGGATATTGAAGAATTGATTTGTGCTTTAAACCCTGACGAAAATAATCAGATAAAAGATGAAATTTTGAAAAATAAAATTCTAAAATACCAAGTTGAATTTTAATAAATCAATTCCACACCCATAATCAAATTTATAAATTGTTCATATAATCATTTATCTCAGGGAAATCAAAAAACTCTTTCATTGTGATACCCAGACCGCTGCATATCTTAAATATAGTGTACGCTCTCGGTTCTTTCATATTTCTTTCGATTTCACTTAGCCCGCCTTTTGAAATTTCACTTTGATAGGCTAACTGCTCAAGCGTAATTTTACCTGCTTTACGAAGGTCTTTTATTCTCTTACATATAATTTTATTAAAATCCTTGTTTATCATTGGCTTAATATATCTTCATACATGTGAACCACAGAATTGATTATAGATAAATAATCGTTTATAATAGTTCATACATGTGAACTTATTGGAGGATTATATGAGCAAAAAAACAGCTTTTACACTGGCAGAAGTACTAATCACCTTGGGTATAATCGGGGTAGTTGCAGCTATGACGTTACCGACACTTATTACTAATTACAAAGAAAAGCAAACCGTAACGCAATTAAAAAAAGCATATTCTACACTGGCTCAAGCGTGGCAAATGATGGAAAACGAATACGGCTCAATAGACGAATGGGGGCTAACCGATACCGAAACAGGTCAAACAGACCCGCAAACAAGAGAAGCCGTATATGATTATAGTGCCAAAACTCTTGTTGCACAGAGAATAAAAGCATATTTAAATATTATAAAAGAATGCAAAATTGGTGAAATTTGTGATAGCAGAAAATCAGCAAATATGGCAGAATTAACTTGGAGTGAACCTGCACCTGAACCTGCGGACGGAACAAGATTTTGGTTAGCTGACGGAACACTAATCGGTATTGGTTGGTACACAGGAAGGCTTCAAAAAATTGACATAGCCGTAACATTACCCGGGAGAACAGTCATAACAGGCAAAAATCAGTTCTTTTTTGAAGGGCATCCTCATAAAATTCAGCCTGAAGGACTTAAAGATTTTAATAACGATTTTAACAATGCCTGCAAAGATAACAACGGCAGAGGATGTACCGCTTGGATAATAGTTAATGAAAATTTGGATTATCTGCATTGCAGAAACAAATTATCTTGGGAGGGGAAAAGCTCCTGCAAAGACTAAACTCTACAACACAACTGTTCCAGTATAAAATTCGTAATTTCTTTTTCTAACGTACAGCCAAAATGTCCGTTTATTTCTTTTATAAAATAGCAAGGGCTGGTTACGTTGATTTCTATAATTTTCCCGTCAATAACGTCAAGTCCTGCCATCATTATACCCATAGAATTCAATCTGTTGGCAACAGGTTTGAAGTTATTTAGTTCCGCCTCAGACAAATCCGCCTTTATAATATTTGCGTCACAATGGTCATTAAATTTGAAATCGTTATTGCTCGGAAGTTTTTGAACACAATACGGAAGAACTTTATCACCCAAAAACAAAACCCGCTTATCCCCAAACTTTGCCGCAGGAATATATTTCTGAACCATTGCAAGAGTTTTGCCGTTATTTGTCATCAAATCAATTATAACAGAAGTATTCTTATCACCTTTTTTAAGTGTCATAACACCTGAGCCAAAGCATTTGTTCAAAGGTTTTAAAACAATTTCTTCATTCTCATTCAAAAACTTCAAAATATCAGAACGGGATGCCGTTACTATATTATTCGGCATTAAATCTTTAAAATAAACAGCGTGTAATTTTTCATTAAAATCACGAACGGCAGACGGCTTATTTATCACAAGAGTTTTAGTTTCGTCTACGAAATCAAATATATAGGTTGAATTTATATAATCCCCATCTACAGGCGGATCTTGTCTGAACATAACCAAATTAAAATCATTAATATTTTTTTGAATATCCGTTTTATCATAGAAAATATTTCCGCTTTTCTCAAACACGGGATAACAATGTGTCATAGGTTTACCGCCAATAAGGCTCAGACCGTCAATCGTCGTTATATAAACATTCTTATGCTCGTAAAGCAATTCACGAATCAACCAAAAGTTTGTAACCAGATTATTAAACTCAAACCACTTTAACTCTAACCTGTCAATAATAAATAAAATATCCATGGAATACCCCTCTTTAAAAACAATCATAACACTAAAAATAAGCATGAACAATAGTCAAAAGAATTATTGTGCACATTTCCATAACCATTAGCTTTACCTACAGCAATAATTTCTCCACTAGCAATTGCTTTAATTGATGTATAAAGAGGAACCCATATATCACAACCATTATGGAATGTACTACTGTCCGAATAAAAATAACATGTCATTGCGAGCGATAGCGAAGCAATCCAGCAGTTTGGTTATTCAAAACTGTGAAATTTAATCCATTACCCAAATTTGTAAAAACTTAATAACTATGTCACTTATTCATTTTATCACTATTAAAAGCTGGATTACTTCGTCGGACAAGCCTTTGCCCTCCTCGTAATGACATGTTTTCTTTTTGCTTTTTGCTCGGCGTCTGTTAATTTTTCAACAAAAAAAAGGCGGTATTGCTACCGCCTTTTTACTTACTTTATTTAACTGTTTTATACTTTTGGTTACATTTTCTCGTACTCATATTGCTTTTTTCAAATATTCTTATATAATGATTTATATGAAAAAATTATTAATTTTATTTACGATATTATTTTCTTTTTGTTTATCTGCCTATGCCGAATACAAACCTATTCCAAAAGAACTTAGCAATCAATATAAAATTGAAATCGAACAAATTATAAATCAAGAATATCCGAAAATCATAAAGGAAATAGACAACTATGTAAAAGAGGCAAACTCATATTATAATGACATTATACAAAATGGATATGATATCGGGAAACATGTCTCTCTTGCCAATTTGGCAGAACTTACTATTCCCTCAGCAGATATACACTTATATGCAAAATTAGCACAAATTACGCAAGAAAAATATTTAGAAATAAAATATTTTCCACCAGGCACAGATTCAACTGTTCCATTGGAAGATTTTTTATCCCCATATTTTAAAGATAACAATATAAACAACAAAAAGTTACTAAATATTATTAAATACCAAAATAAAAAAATTAAATTATTAGAAAAATATCTAAAAAAAGTTCAGCAAATGATTCCTGATAATTATTAGTGTTTAATATATTTATATGGATCAACGTGTATCCCTTTGTATTTACCTTCTCTTATTGTTAAATGCAAATGCGGACCCTCAGAATGCCCTGTATTACCAGAATATCCAATTATTTGACCTTTTTGTACAGTCTGACCTGACGAAACTACCCAAGACATTAGATGACCATACTCACTTGTAACAATTTTAGTCCCTATGTAATGAATTAAGATTATATACTTACCATATCCATAAGGATCATTTGCACCAGCATAATGCACTACCCCATCTGCAATAGCCTTAACAGGAGTACCTACCGGAACTGCAATATCTATTCCATTATGGATATGAGTAGCCCTCGGTTCTTTATACTTTCCGACAATTTTTCCATTACACGGCATAATCCAATTTTTACCAGCAGAATTTTGCTTTTGCTGTTGTAACTGTTGGGCGGCTTTTTGCTTTTGCTCGGCGTCATATTTACGCTTGTACTCTGCAGCTGCGGCAAAGCTATCTCCGCTATATCCCTCCGGCTCTACAAGTCTGCTCTTGTTCATAATAAAAGGCGGTATTGCTACCGCCTTTTTACTTACTTTATTTAACTGTTTTATACTTTTGGTTACATTTTCTCGTACTCATATTGCTTTTTTCAAATATTCTTATATAATGATTTATAT
>Ga0247611_10010228_pt1 | contig 11065 bp, 10 predicted proteins | sample 177DNAGHGhighgp2_FD_192422 | JGI IMG/M metagenome (GOLD analysis project Ga0247611, IMG submission 192422) | Sheep rumen microbial communities from Palmerston North, Manawatu-Wanganui, New Zealand - 1770 DNA GHGhigh gp2 | ecosystem: Host-associated > Mammals > Digestive system > Stomach > Rumen... | reverse complement strand
GAAAAGTTTGTAACTTTGCACACGATTCCAGACGATAAGAACGTAACCAAGTCAGTGAAACCGGCGCGAAAGGGTTAACCCTTTCAGTTGTAAGAGCAATATACAGACAACCACTCCAGTCTAACTGACAACCAATATCGTTATAGGAATCAAAAGAGGTAAACGCTTTTAGTGAGATAATAATTATTGTAATAACCAGTTAAGTTTAACTCTCCAAAAAGTGACAACCTTTTTCAGTTGAGGTCATCGCCAGAAATATGTTGCCAATCTACTGAAAGGGTGCAGTGCAAAAGCTGAGCATATTTCTTTGGATTTTTTCGATTCTGACCGAATTATTTCCTTGGATTTTTTTATTTTTGGGCAAATTATTTGTTTGGATTATTTCTTTTTCGTATCTTTGCAGCACAAAAATCATGCTGCAAATGTATTACGAACGAATCATAGATCAGTATCTTAGTGAGTGGGCTGCACGTTCAACCCACAAACCCGTGTTGCTTCGAGGTGCCAGACAAGTAGGAAAATCTACAGCTGTCAGACATTTGGGTGAACAATTCAAATACTTCGTCGAAATCAACTTGGAGAAACAGCAAGACTATCAGACTCTGTTCCAGAAAGACCTCGACGTGAAGCGTATCGTACCCCAGATGGCTGCCATGCACGGCACGCCCATCATTCCCGGTGAGACGCTCTTGTTTATCGATGAGATCCAGGAGTGCCAGGAGGCCATCATGGCCCTGCGGTACTTCAAGGAAGACATGCCCAAACTGCATGTAGTTGCAGCAGGTTCGTTATTGGAGTTCGTGCTAAATGACATCCCGACATTTGGCGTAGGCAGAATCCACTCGATGTATATGTACCCAATGACATTCGATGAGTTCCTCCTTGCCAATGGCGAACGCCTCCTGTTGGAAGCCCGCAATCAGGCTTCGCCTGAAACCCCACTACCTACCCCACTCCACGACAAACTGACCTCTCTGTTGCGAACCTTCATGCTGGTAGGCGGCATGCCGGAATCAGTGGTAAAATGGGTAGAGACGCACGACTACTTGCAGTGCCAGGAAATACAGGATGATCTCATCACCGGTTATGAAGCCGACTTCCCCAAATACAAGAGAAAGATTGACCCACAACTGCTGCGAATGACCATGAGGAGTGCCGCCCAGCAAGCCACCAAGAAGTTCATGTATTCTCAGGTGCCCGGCGAGTATAAGACGGCTGAGGTGAAGAAAGCCCTCGACCTTCTGATCAAAGCCAACATCATCATCCCCGTTACCCACACCAATTCCAACGGTCTGCCTTTAGGCGATGGAAAGGATGACGGTATTCGCAAGATGCTGGTGCTGGATACCGGTCTGATGCTGAGACTGCTGAATATGACAATGGGTGACATCACGGAGCTGACGACACACATCCTTACGGCAACTGCAGCCGACTTGGTGAACAAAGGCCCGATGGCAGAGATGCTGGCTGGTCTTGAACTCCTCCACTATCTCACACCCAATCTGCAACACGACCTGTTCTACTGGCAGCGCCAAGCTAAAAATGCCACCGCCGAAGTGGATTATGTTCTGCCCCACGAAACAAAGATCCTGCCGTTTGAGGTGAAGGCAGGTGTCCAAGGAGGCATGAAAAGCCTTTGGGACTATATGCGTGAGCGGAAACTGTCACAGGCTATCCGCTGCTCTCTGGAGAATTTCGGTGAGTTCGACTATGTCGATGACAAGGCAGAAAATGCCATCAGACACGTCCGCATCTTCCCGCTATATGCCATCCGTGTATTTCTTAAGTCTACCGAAAGGAATAAGTAATTTACTGAGTCAGGTAGACTCTCCAGCTTCCTTCCTTATCTCCTCTTTCCACGTACTTCTTCTGGATAAGCTGGTCTAAGAGTTTCTGGATAGCAGTCACGCTAATACCAGTTACCTCTTTCATATCAGCAAGTGTCAACGAAGGTTGTGTACGCATGGCATTCAGGATCTTTGTGTAATTCGGAGTGCGGAATGCAATCCGTTCGCCGTCGTACCACCAAACATTCTCGTCCTGTTCACTAAGGAACAGTACATCATTGTAAACCTCTGTAGCTACCAGATCGTTGAAATACTTCAGGAATGGCCTGATATTGCGCAACTCTGCATGGGCGCCATCGCTTGGTACCGGTCCAACATCTAAATCTGCCTGATGCAGAGCTTCTAAGTATTCACTCTTCTTACGGCTTCGAACCACTATCATCGGATAGTCGTGACGAGTCAGGATGAAGTTCACCATTAAGCGGGCAATACGGCCATTACCATCTTCGAATGGGTGAATACGAATATAGCGGTAATGAAACAAAGCGGCCAGTTCTACTGGTGACAGTATTCCTTCTTGTTCAGCAGCGTTATACCAATCCACCAAATCACCCATCAGACCTGGTGTCTCTTCTGGAGAAGCATATTCGAATCGGTCACCATAACGCGTAATCACGCTGTTGGGACGTGTCTTATACTGACCAGCATGGATAACATAACTGGTCTGCTGACCACCTGGCAAGTTACGATACACCGTATAGTCCTCCCGAAGAAGAGTCTTATGTAATGTCCGAATGAAGTTCTGTGTCAACGGCATCTCTTTAACAGCAGCCTCCTGAGTCATCATCTGGAGGCCTACGTTGCTGGCGGTCATCTCTTGCACATCCCGTATATCGGCCTCTCCTATCACCTTTCCGAATAGCAACAGAATCTCTGTTTGACCGTATGTTAATGTGTTTCCTTCAATATGGTTACTATTATAGTTAAAGTCAACAGTAAACCTGCGGCTCAGTCTTTCCTTATTCTTCTCGGAAAGCGGCTGCAAATCCTGCCACGCTGTTAATGCCTTTTTAATATTCAGATACTTCATAATTCACCTATTTGGTGCAAAAGTACGAAAAAACCAGCAAAAAGGTTATAACATTACAACCTTTTTATTGACTTTTAACTATAAAAGCCTCTAAAATCCACTATAATTCTCATCTTCACTCCCCTACCCTTGCTGAATTACTTCCGTTTTAGACCCTTCTTTAAAGTGTTAAGAAATGATAATATTACGAGCAATATTACGAGAACATAAATTTTTAAGCTACCTTTGCACACGAATTTGGCAGTTTTTTTCATATAAACGTAATTAAATGAGCAAATCTCACTTGGTCACCAATGATATTCAGTCGCAGTTTGAGAAGTTTGGAATCTCAGAGTGCGAGTTTTGGAACCTTTCGTGGAAGGACATGAGCCGACTGACGCAAGGGAAAAGCATTGACGTGACGCTAAAAGCAGAAGGCGGCGACGGCAAAATGACAGAAAGAGTTGGCCGATTGAGGATGCAGAAAAACCCTGACGGCAGTGTGGAAATGAAGGTGTACTACCGCAGTGAGGAAGTAAAATCCGACGAGCTGAAGCTATCGAAGAACGACCTGGAAAAGATACAGGAACAAGGAGTAATCTACACGGAGCTGAACATCGGAGGTAGCAGGAACAGGTATTTCGTTCAATTAGACAGAGAGACGAACAGCCTGTTGTATGAGAAAGCAGACCGTATCGGACAGAACATTCCTGAAGATATTTTCGGGGTAAAGATAGAGCGCGAATTGCGCGATCAGATACGTGAAGGGAAACAGGTTACGGTGAAAAACGGTAACAAAGAATATATAATAGGTATTGACCTGCTATCGGAAGGCGGATTCAGCGTCAGAGAAAAGTAAAAAATAGTATGATTGATTATAAAGAAGCTAAGAAGAAAGTAAGTATCATCAGCATACTACGAGACTGGGGGTACAAGTTCGACAAGTCGAAAGGTGCCATCAGCCCTAACTTCGTGCTGCGCGATGAACACGGTAAGGAGATAGACCGCGTGATTATCACCAACCCCAAGAAATCGGAAGAACAGGGGTACTGGAGGCGCGATGGAGGGAAGGGAGACCTAATTACGTTCATCAAGGAGAATCTGAATCAGTTTGGTGTTGTTGGGCGTAACGAGACGGACACCGTAACCAAGGTGCTAGCGAAACTGATGAACATTGAGGAAGAGAAACAGCAACATAGAAAGCAGAAAGTATCTGCAGACACTTTTGAACCTGATTTATTTGATGACTACGAAATGGATCAGTGGCTCGATGACAACGGTATTCGTGAGGCGAAGGAGTTTGATCTTGCACAGTGGGAACGACTGTCAGGAACGGAGCATATCAATGATATGATGAACTTCTTTACCAGTCGTGGAATAACACAAGAGACGGTTGAGGACTTTGCTGAGTTTATTGAACTGGTGAAAAATAAAGGGCAACAGTCAGACGGTGCCCCCTACCCTACCAATATCGGATTCCCTTACAGAGTGCCGAGGAGCAATTGCATTGTAGGCTACGAGCTGAGAGGATTCGGTGGCTTCAAAGGAAAGGCCGAGGGAACAAACAGCCGGAGCGGATTATGGCTCGCGGACTTCTCAGGTGGCAGACCCAGCAGAGTGAGGATGGTATTCTTTTTTGAAAGTGCGCTCGACGCGATGGCCTTCTACCAGCAGAAACAGGAAGAGCTCTATCTGGAACAGTGCGTATTTGTATCAACAGGCGGCAGTTTCTCTGATCAACAAGTGATGGGAACAATGGATTATTTCGCTAGGGCTACGGCCATCGACTGCTTTGACAATGACTTGCAGGGGCGTTTGTATGGATGCCGGATGATTGCATTGCTTGAAAGTCAATGGAAGTTAGACGACCTGAAATGTGAGGTAAAGAACGGCATCGTGAACTTCAAGTTCGGTGACCGTAATTTGGAAATTGCAGCTGACCTTTTGGATGTAGACACCTTCCGGGCCATGACTGGGCTCTACAAGAACAAGGTGGAGGAATGGAAAGCTCCAGACGTATTCAAGGACTGGAATGAAGTCCTTATAAATCAGACAAAATAGGTAAATACAGGTAAAAAGATTGAGAGATGAATAATTGTAGTAATACTGGCACTATCCTCGATTTTAGTGCCAGGACCTATATGGGGCATGAGTGTATCCGTACTTATGCAAGTAACGATGAAAAGTACTATGCGAATATCGACGTGTATGGTGTAATGTATAGCATGGATGGTAAACGCCTGCTTGCAGCATCACAGCAACTGAATCACTACGAGGTTCCAGAAGGCGTGGAGGTCATCTGCGACGGAGCATTTTGCCATAGTGGACTGGAGAGCATCAAGTTACCAGATTCTCTGTTGGCAATCGGATGTAACGCCTTTGGCAACACAAGTCTGACATCGCTTACTATCCCAAGAAACGTACGACATATTGCACCTGTGAACCCCATTTCCACCAATCAATTGCCACTCGACAAGTTCGAATGCCTGTCACCATACTTCAAGGTGGTTAAGGGCATTCTCTACAGCAAGGATAACGTCGTATGCTATGGAGCCGTGACCGAAGACTACCCAGAAGATCTGGTAATTCTTGAAGGAGTAAAAGCTATTGCGAATGGTGCCATGTGTCATTGCATACATCTGAAATCAGTATCTATGCCAGATTCTGTCACCGTCATGGGTGATGGAGCATTCCACTGTTCTGGAGTAAAGAAAGTGAAGTTGTCCCAGAATATCGATCGCATTTCAGCAGAATGCTTCGATGATTGTCAGCTGGAGGTTTTTATTGTTCCTGAAGGAGTTGTAAATGTCGATGACTGCGCATTGGGTCATAACGACAACTTGATGAGCGTCATATTCCCCAAAACATTGAAGAATATGGGGTATAACGTTTTTGGTGGCTGCCCGTCCCTCACACACATATCTGGTCCTAGGAAATCAAGTTTCATGAACCTGAAAGAAATGACGAGAGCTGGTCTGAGAAAGGGAGTTCGCAGTACCCGTGAGAATTGTATCATTGATACTTACAACAACATGGAAGGTGTCACAATGCACCTGCACAATTAGGCCTTAGGTAAGTATCTTGAAAGTGACCTCTCCCCCACCCTCTTCATAGGTGAAGGAAAGGTCACTCTTGTTTTCCGCTTTGAGTTCATCGAGTTCAGATTTGGCATCATTGAGGGTGCTTTGAATCGTAGGTGCTGGCTGTGCTTTCTTTGAAGACGTACGATTCAGGTCCATACTATTGCCATCCTGATTCATCTGCGCTTCTAAATCCTTAATCGCGACTTTATGTTCACTCTCATATCGCCAACTGGCAAGCATCAGATAAATCTGTTGGCTATACCGTGTCTTACAAGCCAGGAATGTCTCTTTAGATAATTCGCAATATCCATATTCCTTCGATATGATATGATGAACCACATCTTTATCCAGCTGAATCATAAAATCCTTACTATCTCCCTCTTCGAAGAAAACAGTACCAAGACGATGGTAACGATGGTATGACTCATTATTGAGTGTACTGGGAATAATGACAGGTATAAGTGAAAGTGTAGCCAGGCGAGAACGGAACATAGGATAGTCAGCTCTACGAATACCCAAATCCTTATAGCGGATTGACAATATAATATCTTCCTGTATACCAAACAAATCAATCTGAAAACCTTCACGTATATAGGGTTGTAACTTATCTATGATAGCGAGCAAAACTTTGTTCTGCCAGTAGTCGTACCCCTGGCGCATCATAATCACAGTCATAGGGACGATTAATAGCCCTCCCCTACCCTGCTCTATCTTCGATTTTCGCTTCGTAGGCATCTCTATAACCCTTTATGTTTTGCAAATTTACGAAGAAAAATTCAATTGACTGAAAATATCGCCAAATTTTTAAGGTTATTTGTATTGTAAACGAGGCATACTAGAATAACTATAACGTTCAGAAAATACAAAGAAACTGCATCTAAATTGTTAAGTGTTTGTTTTACATTTAATATTAGGAGTATGTAACACCATAGAAACAAAGACTTTATCTTTAATAAAGTTTTATGTTTTTCTTTAATAAAGATGCGTTTCTTATTTAATAAAGAAGGAATTAAATAGCAGATATTTAATAGAAATGATTATATTATATACATTAAGTAAAGTATTGGTTTGCAATTGTTTAACGAATAGTATTTAATAAAGTTTTATATTCGTATTTATTAAATAATTTGTATTATATTTATTATTTAATATGTTTTATAAATAATAAAGAATATATATTAAGTAAGAAGATTCTACCCCCGACCCCACATCCTTCTTAAGTACGGCAAAAAAGCAATAGCTATTTCTGTCGCAAGGAAGAACAGAACTCATATTCACTGAGATTCATACAAAAAATGGTCTGGTTTTGAACAACACCATAATGCCATACGAAATCCCATTTAAGAAATGCTAGTTCCAACATCAACCAGATGGTAATTATCCAGTTCATAATTATCATGTTGGAAAGAGAAATAAAAAAGGAAACCAAAACGAGAACCTAATTACGACGTATTCAAAAATTAAGTCCCCTACCCTAACATTACTTCTCCAGGAAAGTGTCAATCAATGCTTCTTAAATAATAAAGACTATACATTATATATAATAAAGAACAAGATGATAGTATTTAATAAAGACCTACGTTTTAACTTTAATAAAAAAGCAACATTATCTTTATTAAAGAAGATGAAAGGATATATTAAAGAAGAATTGACGTGGTTTTTAAAGAAGATATAATTGTAATTAATAAAGAATTAATACGAAGAAAAATTTATACGGCAATATTGCCTGAGGACAGATTGCCAAGACTTATTCTTTTGTCTTTATTAAATATTAAACATTAGAACACCTATATATCAAGGGGTTAACGTCAAATTAAAAAATACTTATTAAATCAATAATAAAGAAGAAATAAAGACTATATTAAAGATAAAATACGTATTTATTAAAGATAAATTTATATCTATTTATTAAAGAATTATCAAGATAAATATTAAATAGAATATATCTTCTTTATTAAATAGAAGTTTCGTATTTATTAAAGATTATTGTTAATATTTATTAAATCACAAGTCATTTTGTTTAATAAAGATAAATGTTTTGCTATTTATTAAATAATAATGTGTATCTTCGCAACATTAAAATCAAACGCAACGAATTATGGCTATCAAGAAGAAAGGTAACACGGGATTCCTGAATGGAACAACGGTAGAGAAGCTCGACAACATCGTGCAGCAACAGAGTGAGGCTCCTGTAGCTTCTACAGAGCCTGAAACAGTACAGCCAGCTGAAGAAGCTGCTGAAACGGCAGAAAAACCGCAAGTAAATACTCCTACAGAGCCACAGGCGAGTCCTGAAGTAGCTCCAGAAGGCCGTAAACCGCTCACGCTGGAAGATGTGATGGGTTCTGAAGAACTAATCAAGCAGGTAGCCGAGCAAATCATCAAACAAGGTGGAGCAAAAGGTATTGAGGGGTTTGAACATCCTAAGCAGGGCCGTCCTCGCAAGGAACTCATCAAAGGTATCGACGAAGTTTCAGTAAATCTACAGTTACCTGAGACACTTGTGAAAGCGTTGCGCAAGAAGGCAAAGGACGAGAAGAAAACAATTAAAGAGCTTATTGGTTATGCTGTGATGAACGCATATCCAGAACTTACAAAATAAAAGATTATGGCAACGACAAAGAAAACAAGGATTATAACGGTCGTGAACCACAAGGGTGGGGTAGGGAAGACCATGACTGCAGCCAACCTCGGCGCAGCCCTTGCCAAGATGGGCAAGATGGTGCTGCTGGTTGATGCCGACGGACAGTGTAACCTGACTATGCAGAGCGTTGAAGAGGTGACTGTTCCAACGCTCTCAGACTACCTGAACAACGACGATATAGAGGTGAATCCCCAGCAGGTTTCCAAGAAGTTGTTCCTGATTCCAGGCTCAACGGAACTGGACGCTGACTCGCACAATATAGAACTGTCTATCGAGGAGGACGCAGGAGCCACCAGATACATGTCAGAATGGCTGGAGAAGGTGAAGGGTGAGTATGACTATGTCATCATCGATTCGGCACCAGGATCAGGCGCTATGCTCGTGAATGTCATCGTTGCTGCTGACGAGCTGATAATCCCCATCGCCGACAAGTTCTCAATCCCTGGAGCCAAGAAGCTGACACAGATAATCCGTGCGAACAACAAGGAGGTTCGAGGCCACTACTTGCTGACCAAGCAGACCAAGTGGGGTGTCAGCAAGCAGATCAAGGAGCTGTTGCTCACACAGGCCCCTGAGAACCTCTATCACACAGCCATACGCCAGTGTGAAGAGCTTAATAAGGCTGCTGCGTGCGGCATGAGCATATTCGACTACAACCCCAAGTGTAACGGAGCCGAGGACTACATGGCCCTGGCCAAGGAGATCAATAAGGGTACAAAGGACAAAGATATGCCATTTTAGTCAAAAAAGTGGAAAAAGTTCCCTTTTTGTTCCAATGGTACTTTTCTCCATCGCGAGTAAAGTACCTTTTTTGTGGCGGTTATTCCTTGAAACGCCCTTATACATTAGATTTCCGAAATACAGAAATAGCACTAATTTTTATCATTATAGGGTGGGGGGGAGAGTTAGTATTAGTCATCAAAAACAACAAAAATCTGACTCATTTTGTCAATTTTATGCTATTTGTAGGTAAAAAGTTCCCTATTTGTGGCGCAAAAGTTCCCTATTTGTGGCGGGTTAAGAAAAATGTTACTTTTTTGTGGCGAAGACGCTCCTTTTTTTTGGCGGTTAGGTTACCAAATTGTGGCGGCAAAGTTCCTGATTTGTGGCGAAAATGTTACCAAATTGTGGCGGAGAATAGCTTGAAACCCCTGTAAATAAAGGAGTTCCGAACACCCTATAGTTCTAAATACTTGATTTTAATAAGAAAAAAACTATCTTAAACAAGACTTTTCAACGATAGGGAAAAGAAAAGGAAAGAGAATGAATATATATACGCTATTAAGCGGAACAAATCTGTGCACCTGATGCGGTTTGAAGGCCAGTGAATAGAGGCTTTCAAGCAGAAAAGCGGAACAAAAAAGGAACATTTCGAAGAAAAACCCACGAAATTGTGGCGGTCGAACTTGAACCGAAGCCATGAAGCGGAACAAAATAATGCACCTTAAGGAGGCCGAAATCCTCTGCAAATGGGGTTTTCAGTCCGCTCGCGAAACAAAAAAGGAACATTTCAAGAAGTCAAACCAGATAATAACTTCTGTTTACTTGAAAAGTAAACTATAGGGACGCATTGAAGCGGAACAAAATCATGCAAATTCCCTTTTTGTGGCGAAAAAGCTATTAAGCGGAACAAAACTATGCACCTCAATGTACGTAAAATAGAGGAACTCCAATATACCATCGGAACAAAAAAGGAACATTCCGAAGCGGAACAAAATCGTGCACCTCAAACGACGATTTTCGGTAAATAAAGGGGTTTTGTGAGGTTGATTAACATTTTTTATCATTCAAGCGTAAAAGCGGAACAAAATCGTGCACCTCTATAAGCCTGAAAGCCGCATTGTTAGACGCATCCTGCATACTTTGCGGAACAAAAAAGGAACATTTTCAAAGCGGAACAAAATCGTGCACCTCAAAATGGTTTTATCTGACTATCAGTCAGTTAGTTAAGACGTAATCGGAACAAAATAGGAACATTCAAAGAGCCATGTTCCCTTTTTGTGGCGCATGAAAATTAGTGCTGTAAAAATTTGGTTGTTACACAGAAAAAATGTAATTTTGAGCCGAAAATTGAACGTTCGACACCAAATCATCACGTAAAATGACTACCGCTAAGTCAACAGCAAGTAAAGTGGAAGCATCTGCCAAGCAGACAAAACCCAAGAAGAAACCCGGTCGCAAGAGCACGAAAGTGAAACTGCCCGAAGGACTCATCCCCATCGAGGAAGAGACTTGGCTGCTGGCTCCACTGACGCTCACCCTGATGCGCCACAACTACACGTCGGTACAGAACAAGGTGCTGATGTCTATTTTGGAATGTCTGCAGAACATCCTTCGCCAGATGCTGAATGCCGGTAATGGTGTGTCGAGCTTAGCTACCATTCAGCGTGGTGAGATTGCCAACGAGAAAGGTGGCCTGTCGTTCAATCTCGATTTCCGTAGTTTCGGTATCGACCGCAACCACTACAACGAACTCCGCAGT
>Ga0247611_10010227_pt1 | contig 11068 bp, 19 predicted proteins | sample 177DNAGHGhighgp2_FD_192422 | JGI IMG/M metagenome (GOLD analysis project Ga0247611, IMG submission 192422) | Sheep rumen microbial communities from Palmerston North, Manawatu-Wanganui, New Zealand - 1770 DNA GHGhigh gp2 | ecosystem: Host-associated > Mammals > Digestive system > Stomach > Rumen... | reverse complement strand
CCTTTAATGTTCCTAACTGTGAGTGCAAGGATTGTGGATTTATAAAGAAAGTTCCTTTTGACAAGTGTCCTGAATGTGGTTCAGAGAATGTTGTTAAGTACGATAGGATTATAGGCTATTTGACAGCCATTCCTAATTGGAGCAGAGGTAGACAGATTGAACAGAAAAAAAGAGTTTATAGCAATGAAATACATTGATTGTAAAATAATATTTAAAGAGATACCCGATGAGGTATCTCTTGCCTTTAATATTAGTGGTTGTCCAGTTAAATGTAAAAACTGCCATTCAAAGTATTTATGGAGTGATACTGGTATAGAATTAAACTGGTCTAACATTGTAAATTCAATTGAAGCAAATAAGGAAGTGATTACTTGTGTAGCCTTTATGGGTGGAGACAGTAATCCTGAAATTATCAATGATTTTGCAAAGAGAATAAAGGAGGTATATCCCTATATGAAAATAGGGTGGTATAGTGGTAGAAAGAAGATTCATAGTGTAACTGACCTTAATAATTTCAACTATATAAAGGTTGGTCCATATATAGAGGATAACGGTGGATTGGATTGTCCTGCTACTAACCAAAAGATGTATGAGGTTAACCACTACACAAAGAGTGGTAAACCCGAACTTATTGACATAACTAGTAAATTTTGGAATAATGATTGAGATAAAAATAAAGACATTTGAAGGTTTACCCTTGCCAGAAGTAATTAGAAAGGGTGATTGGATTGACTTGTCTGTAGCAGAAGACTATGAACTTCATGCTCCTATATGCAAGTCATTAGTTTATAAAACAGAAGAAGGCAAGAAGGTAGGTTCAAGGGAAATTGAATTTGAAAGCACATTGCTTAGACTTGGTGTAGCAATGCAGTTGCCTGAAGGATATGAAGCCATAGTAGCTCCAAGAAGTTCTACATTTAAGAAGTATGGTATCATTGAAACTAATTCGATAGGTATTATAGATAATGCTTATTGTGGAAATAATGATGAGTGGAAAATGCCTGTACTTGCTATTAGGAATGGTAAAATACTGAAGCATGAAAGAGTAGCACAATTTAGAATACAGCTTTCACAAAAGGCTACATTTATGCAGAAGTTGAAGTGGTTATTTTCAAGTAAGATTAAACTTACTCTTGTATCTGAGTTATGTAATGAAGATAGAGGAGGATTCGGAACTAGTGGGAGGTAAGTATGACAGGAGCATTGATTACTTTGATATTGGCAATGGTTGTTGGTGGAGCAACAGCATTGTTGGTAAATTATATTAAGGAAATAAGAAGTAGGAAGGACAAGATGTCATTCAAAGAATCAATGGACTTGACAGAATTACCAGTAGTTACATTTTACACAAAGGATAACAAGAAACTTAACTTTTTATTGGATACTGGAAGCAATACATCTTATATTAATGAGAAGGAACTTGAGCATATAGAACATGAAAAGTTACCTTATGCAAGTACAGTATTAGGTCTAGGTGGTCAAAGGGATTGTCAATTTATTAAAACAGACTTTTACTACAAGGACTATAAATTTGAATGTACTTTGCAAAGTATAAACCTCTCAGATACCTTTGAACAGATTAAAAGGGAATCTGGAGTATCTATTCATGGAATATTAGGCAGTAGATTCTTTGCACAATATAAGTATGTTTTAGATTTTAACGAACTAATAGCATATAGAAAATGATTTATGTTGTAACAGGTAATACTGAATTGTTTGAGAATGATTTGTATACTGTTATATCAGTTGAAGAATCCCTCAGTCTTATGAAAGACTGGGGGGTTGTTCAGTTTGATACTGAAACTGATGGTAAGAACTGCCATATAAATCATTTGTTGTCAATGCAATTTGGTAATAGAAAAAGGGATGTTCAAATAGTGGTGGATTGTACTACTATCAATCCTATATTCTATAAGAACATTATTGAAAGCAAACCATTGATAGGGCATAACCTCAAATTTGATTTGGGGTTTATGTATAGTATAGGAATTATCCCTATGAAAGTATATGATACTATGGTAGTTGAACAACTACTATATTTAGGATTTCCTTATATAAGTATATTACCCTTTGAATATGATGAATGGGAATGTGATTTCCCATATCTTGAAGAAGAAGATAAGAATGGAATACTAAAAAGAACTTTGAGTTTCTCATTGAAGGCTGTAGCAAAGAAGAGAATTAACAAGGATTTGGATAAAACTGTAAGAGGTGAAATAATCTGGAGAGGCTTGGATTCAAAAGTAATACTTTATGCAGCAGGAGATGTTGAATATCTTGAAGATATAATGGATTCACAAGTACAAGATTGTATAAGAAAAGAATGTCTTACAGGCGCACAATTGGAATGTAGATTTGTACCAGCAATAGCATATCTTGAATGGTGTGGAATAAAACTTGATGTTAACAAGTGGCAGGAAAAAATGGCTCAGGATAAAATAAATCTTGATAAGGCATTAACAGCATTGAACCAATATGTAATGAAGAATCCTAAATTGCAGAAATGGGCAAAAGTAGAGTTACAAGGAGATTTATTTAGTGGCTTTGACAATGAGCCTAAATGGACAGTTGATTGGCAAAAGAAAGAAGCCATAAAGGTAATAAAGACAATAGGTTTTAATACTACTGCAATAAGCAAAGCTACTGGCAAGGAAGCAGATTCTGTAATGGAGAAAGTTCTTAAACCACAGAAAGGCATAGATGATGAATTTCTTAAACTCTATTTTGCATATCAGGAATATTACAAGGTAACTACTTCATTTGGTCAAGGTTATATTGACGCTATAAATCCTGTAACAGGAAGATTACATACTAACTTTTGGCAATTAGGTGCTGCATCGGGTAGAATGTCCTGTGGTGGTGGTGAAGATGATGACTTGGCAAAGTATAAGAAACTTCCTAGTGGAAGTTGCAAGTTACTTAATATCCAGCAACTTCCTGCTGATGAACCTACAAGAAGTTCCTTTGTAGCAGAAAAAGGCAATATGTTTGTGTCTTGTGATTTTAGTGCAGAAGAATCAAGGTTAGGTGCTGATATATATAATGATGAAGCGTTTAGGAATGAGTTTCTTTATGGTTCAAAGGATACCCATAATATGTTTGCATGGATTGTATATAATGAAGAATGTAAAGCATTAGGTTGTAAAGATGCTACTGATGTAAAGAAACTGGCACCACAATGGAGAAAGAAAGTAAAGGGATTTGAATTTGGATATATGTTTGGAGCAGCAGCGCCTACATTGGCTAATACAGCAGGTTGTAGTGTTGAAGAAGCACAAAGTGTTATTGACAAGTTGGATGAAGCATTCAAGGGTATGACTGCATTTGCAAAGAGAGGTGCTGAATTTGTAAAGAATAAGGGCTATATAATCATTAATCCTATTACTGGACATAGATTAAACTGGTGGGACTGGAAACAATGGAAAGCAAGACAAAACACCTTTGATAATGCATTTTGGGAAACTTACAGAAATGAACATAAAGGTACAGGAGATGAAATTGCACAAATGGTAAAGAAACATTTTCAGGCAGTAGGAAAATATGGTAGATTAGCTAGAAATGTAGTTACCCAGGGAACTGGGGCAATTATATTGAAAGATGCTATGTCTGACTTGTTTGCTTGGATAGTAAGAAGCGGAAACTTTGGTAAAGTAAAAATATGTGCATTAGTCCATGATGAAGCAAATTGTGAATATCCTGAAGACTTGAAGGAATTTCCAGACATATTAAAGAAAGTAATGGAAAATTCAGCATCAAAATATTGTAAATCCTTGCCTATACCAGCAGAGGCTTCTGTGGGTTCTCATTGGATTCATTAACCTATAAATCAAATAGTTATGCATAGAATAATAAATACAAGATATGGAGAAGTAATGTTAAAGCAATACTTTGAAGTTGATAATAAGACTGGTATAGACTTATATATAGGTGATAACTATGACCAGTTCATAGGAGAGTTTGATTATATTGATTTGAACTCTTCAGATGAAGTGCTTGAAGATTATGCTTGCAAATGTATAGAATCTGAGAACAGTAAATATTTTCAATAATGGGAGAATTTTTTTACAAACTATTTGAATTTATAATTCTTTTGATTATCTTTGTACTGAAATTACTTGTATGGGTAGTTTCAGTACCTTTTGTCTATATAGTATGGATTATTAGAGAGATAAAGAAATGACTAAAAGAGAAGAAGTAATAATAAAAAGTCAACTCAAGGACTTCTTGGAAGCATATAATGTAGAAGATGACCTGAGAAGTCATTGTGATGACAGAAATTTTACGGAGTTATATACATTCCTATTTGAGGATTAAATACTCAAGATATGAAAAAACTTTTTGTAATACTTGACAATGGTCATGGTAATAATACAGCAGGTAAGAGAAGTCCTAAGTTGGATGATGGCAGACAACTATTTGAATACAAATGGTGCAGAGAGGTAGTTGATGGAATTTCACGGAAATTGCAGGAAAAAGGAATTATACATAATGTACTTGTACCTGAAATATATGATGTGCCATTAAGTACTAGAGTACAAAGAGCCAATAAGTTATACTATGAGTATAAATCTAAAGGCTATGAGGTTATATTTATTTCCGTACATATCAATGCCTCTGGATTAGGAAACAAATGGATGAATGCAAATTACTGGTCAGTATGGACTAGTAAAGGTCAGACTAAAGGAGATAAACTTGCTGGCAGTATATATGAAGGAGCAAGAAAAGTATTTGAACCATTGGAATTAAGATTTGCAAAGGATTTATCTGATGGTGATGTAGATATGGAATCTAACTTCTATGTACTGAAAAACACAATTATGCCAGCTTGTCTTACAGAAAATTTCTTTATGGATAATCTTGAAGGATGTAAATTCCTATTGTCAGAGCAAGGCAAAAAGTCATGTGTTGATGCACACATATTAGGTATTTTAGATTATCAAGAAAAAATAAATAAGTAATTATGTCAGATTTATTGGTGTGTATTCTATCATCTTTAATAAGTGCTGGAATACTTGTGGTTATATATTTGATTATAACCAGAATTACAAAAAAACAAGAGCAAGAAGAAGATTATGAACCCTTTGATATAAATAGTATCTTCAAGAAAGGGTATGTAATTGAGTATATAAGGGATATAGATACAAGTCCCTTTAATGTGGAACCTTCATATTGGGAGATTGAAGATAACAAGGAAGGCTGGATAAAGTGTGTTTCACAGGAAAACTCTGGAGAAAGAAATGTAACCAAGATTGAGGAGTTTATACACAAGCATAAATTCAATATCAAGGATAAAGATATTGTTATTGCTTCATGCTCATTTGGTTCAATTGAAATTAAAAATTTAAATAAAGAATAACTATGTATGATAATTACAACTACCCAGAAGGCTCAGATACTCCTTTAGCCCCTTGGAATCAAGGTAAAAATAAAGCAATATCCAGAGATGTAGTTATATCAAGTTCTATAAGTAAAAGCTGTGAATGCTATACAACAAAATATCATGTAGAAGGAGATAAATATGAAGGTTTTGACGAAGTATTAGATGATGTTAATTGGCAAGAAGAATACAGTGAACAACATTATACCCCCATACAACTTATAGAAATGTATAAGAAGGAACTTGAAGAAAAGAAAAAGTTTTTATCAAATCCTTACCAGATAAAACAAATAGAAAAAATTATTGCTGAATGTGAAGGTTGGGTTGAAGATGAAATAGAAGTATTTGAAGATAAATTATGAAGAAGATAATAATGTTTACAGCTAAATGGTGTGGTCATTGTGTTAATCAGAAAAAAGCATTTAAGGATGCTGGATTAAACCCTATCTATGTAGATATAGATGAGGAAATATATGATGCCTATAAGAACCTTATGGAAGTGAATGAACTTCCTACAATAGTAATACTTGATGGTCTAAAACCTATAAAGACTTTTGTAGGAGAAACTGATATTGAAGAAATAAAAAAAGAGTTATGAATAATAAAGAATTAATAGATGATTTAGTTCCTCTTTATGTAGAGGAAAAAGATGCTTTACCTAGAGCATTACTACAATTAGCAAAAATAAAAGATGATTGGTTTGTTTCATTATTAAATCTAATAAGAGCAGAATGCTTTAGAAGAAGGGACCTAATTACTAATACAATAAATATTAAAGATATAGATAAAATAATTTTAGATATAAGAAAAAAAGTAAAAGATGAACATAATAAATGAGTTAACACTTGGAAATCAGGTGATTATTGTCAAGAATGACAAGCAGGAAATGGTAGTTACAGTAGCAGCAATCCATAGGAATAAAATAGCATACCACGAAAGACCTGACAGACTTACTTGGGTTACAGCAAATAATATTAAACCATTGCCGATAACAAAGGAATTTCTTGACAGAAACTTTGTTCCTGTGGAAGATAATCCTGTTATAGATATTGAAGTAAGAGAAGAAGAGAACATATATACCTACGAGACACCAATTAAATGGAAATACGGAAATGAAAGTTATCATTATAATATGAGTTTTCAAGGAGGTAAATGTGATATACATATGGTTTCAGTACCTTCTTTCTTTTATGTTCATAATCTACAGAACTTTTTAAAACTTTGTAATAGTAAAATAGTATTAAAATGAAAGTGATTAAACCATACTTTGTAATAGAATCCACTATTGACAAAGATTACATTTTAAGCCAAATTGAAAAGGCTGGAAGAACTGCATATAAAAGTGAGGATAAGATAACTGATGATTCATCAAAGGAATTTGTCAGGATGATTATTAACAGAAGGCATTTGTCTGTACTGGAACATCAGTCTGTAACAGTTAGAATTATCTGTGATAGAGGAGTATCCCATGAAATTGTAAGGCATAGAATTGCTGCATATACACAGGAATCTACAAGATATTGTAACTATACAAAAGGAAAGTTTGATAGTGAAATAACTGTTATAAAGCCATGTACCTTACTTGAAGAAACTGAATCATATAAAGCTTGGGAAAGGGCTATGGAAAATGCTGAAAAAGCTTATAATGAAATGATTGCTTTAGGTAATAGTCCTCAAATTGCCAGAAGTGTATTACCCAATTCATTAAAGACTGAAATAGTAGTTAAATGAATTTAAGAGAATGGAGACACTTCTTTACTTTAAGAACTTCTATTGCAGCACATCCACAAATGAGAGAAATAGCAGTACCATTATTGCAGGAGTTTCAGAATATGATTCCTGTAGTATTTGATGATTTTAATAAAATTTAAATTATAAAATTATGAGTATATTAAGAGTAGAAAAACTAAATGTAAGTGAATTTAAGGGTATATCTTTATCAAAAGAGTATAAGGAATACAGCAAGAAAGTAAAAGAAAGGTATGAAAGGAAGAATAAGGAGTTTATAGAAAAACTTCCAGAAGGTGCAGAAAATTATATTCCACAAGAAGAGGAGATAACACCTCCAGATATTGAATTTCTGATTAATATGTATAGTCAGGAATATCAAAATGTGGAAAAAAGCGTGGAAATATATGTAGATACTGATAAGATAATTGCTATGACTGACCTTATTAAAGAAGATAATATATGCAAGAATTTTGATGTAGATTCTTATTTCATAGTGTATGCAGAAGCTATATCCTTTTATGTTAATGGAAAAGATTTTGAAAAAATTATAAATACTTGGGCAAAATATAATTTATGAAGTTAATTAAACCATCATTTGAAATAATACCACAGGAAGATTTATTTCAGCATATAGAAAAATGTGGTAGAGTAGCATATAAGTCAGAAGATAAGATAACTCCTGATAGTGCTGAAAAGTTTGTAAATATGCTTATAAAGAGTGGTCACTATTCTCCTTTGGAACATGGTACTGTTAAATTTAAATACCCTGTAGGAAGTTCAATAAGTAAGTATTATAATAGATTAATACCTAATCCTTACTCGAAGACTACAGTAAGTTCAGAAGATGAAAGAACAGTTGTTTACTTAACTACAAATTTAAGAGTAATTGCTGAAAAAGAAGAGGCAAGACCTATGTTTAGTTTAATTATAGGAGAATTTATTAAAAATAAAAAAGTAATATTTGAAGAAGATGATAAGTTCTCAAAAAGAATAACTGTAAAATTCATCCTTTCAAGGGCTGCTGCACAGCAATTTACAAGACATAGAAAGTTTAGTTTTACAATGGAATCACAAAGGTATTGTAACTATAACAAGGATAAATTTGGTAATGAGATTACATTTATTATGCCTCAATGGTATGAAAATACTAAGTACTATGATTATCATTTACTAAAAGAATTTGAAGAAGCCTTGACAAGTATAGAGAAGTTATATATGTTTTATATTTCTAAAGGATTAAAACCTCAAGAAGCAAGAGCAATACTTCCTAATGCTACTAAGACTGAATTGGTTATGACTGGTTTTATAGAAGATTGGCAACATTTCTTTGATGAAAGGTGCTCTTTTATTGCTAAAACAGGAAAACCTGATGATGAAGCAGCATATCTTGCTGATGGATTGTATGAAGAATTTAAAAAAAGGAACTTACTATGAAAAAGAGTGAATTAATAAAGAAATTACAAGAAATACCAGAAGACTTGGAATGTATATTAGCTATAAATAGAAGTGCTGGATTTCCTGATGATTATATAGAATTTTACCCTATAGAAAGTGTATATAAAGATGATATATATGAAATAAAAGAAACAACAGAAAAAGATACTGCTTACTCTGGATATTGTGAAGAAGAAGAAAATCCTAATAAAATAGTAATGTATGTTTATCCTTAATTAAAATTAATTAAAATATGGAATATCAAAAAATTGATACACTCTTTTTAAGAGATGAAAAGAATATAATTATCCCAAGTATGTATACTAATCCTGTATTTGAGGAATTAAAAGATTTGAAATGGGAAACAACTGAGAAGATAGATGGTTGTTTGGCATGGAACACAAGAATTAAAATGGCTGATGGTTCAGTAAAATTAATATCTGAAATACAAGAAGGAGATATTGTATTAGGGTATGATACAGAAAATAATACTGGAGTACATCAAGTAATAGTACAGAAAGTAACAAAAAGGCCTGCTGATGGTACATGGATAAAAATAAAAGTATCTCACAAAGGTCTTGGCAGTAGCAATAGTTATGGTAATATTATATGTACTTTTGACCATAAAATCTGGACTACTAATAGAGGATATGTTGAAGCATATAAATTAACTAAAGAGGATAAGATACTTTCTATAAGAAGAGATAATAAATTATCTCCTATACAAGAGCAAATATTGGTTGGTAAAATGTTAGGAGATGGCTCTTTTGAATGTAATACAGATGCTAAGACAGCTTCTATAGAATTTGGACATTCTAATTATGAAATGACATGGTGGACTTTACAAGGACTACAAGAACTTGCTGGAAACACACATCATAGAATTAGTGGTTATAAATCTGATATATTAGTGGGAAGAACAAAAAGGTCTAGACAAATATATGATACTTTCATTTCTTGGTTTGAAAAAGAAGAAAAACAAGTACCAAAAGATATATTATTAACACCAATAAGTTTAGCATTTTGGTATATGGATGATGGGGCATTACTCCATAGTAAAAATCAAGAAGATAGAGTTAGATTTGCAACTAATGGTTTTGATGAAGAATCTTGTTCTTATTTACAGAGAGAATTGAAACTAAGATTCAATATAGACAGTACATTGGCTGACTATAAAGGCAATACAATATGTCTTAATTCAGAAAACTCAGAAAAATTATTTTTATTGGTTGCACCTTATGTTTGTAGTTCTTATAAATATAAACTACCAATAAGATATAGAGATTGTGTACCATATTTGCCTAAATCAAAAGAAAATCAATATCATACAGAACTAGTTGAGCAAGAAGTGTTAGAAATAACCAAAGAAGAAAAATCTTATGTAAGATGGGACTTAACAACAGAAACACATAATTTCTTTACAACCACAGGTCTTGTTCATAATACTAATATGCGTGTAGAAATTATGCCACTACTTGATGATAATTTCAAATGCATAGATGCACATATAGAATTTAAAGGTAGAACTGATAAGGCTCAAATTCCTGACCACCTATTAAAAAAAATGACTGAACTCTTTAATAAAGAGAGGCTTATTGAGGTATTCAATATCTATGAAAGACCTGCAAATATTACTATCTTTGGTGAAGGTTATGGAATGAAAATCCAAAAGGGTGGAAACTACATAAAGAATGATTGTGGTTTCATTCTCTTTGACATTAGGATTGAGAAATGGTGGCTCCAGAGAGATACTCTTGAAGAAATAGCAAAGCAACTTGAAATTCCTATTGTTCCATTGATAGGTTATATGACTATTCCAGAAGCTTGTGATTATGTAAAGAAGGGCTTTAAGTCTACTATTGCAGAAAACAAGGACTATGATGCTGAAGGATTGGTACTTAAAACTAGAAATGGTTTACTCTTCAGAAATGGTAGCAGAATAATTACTAAAATTAAGACTGCTGATTTCAGAAAGTGGGATAGTGCTTATGGTAATACTCCTAATGTAGTACAAAAAGTAAATCAACATATATAGAAAAATGAAGGTTAAAACATTAGTCTATAGATGTTATAAGGCAAGGGAAAGCATTATAAAGGATATAACTGAATTTATGAAAGGTAAGAATATTAACTTTCATATCACAGAAGTTACTCCTGTACCCTTTAGCAGTTGGTTTATACCTCTTTCACTTACTTATTATGAATTAGAAGATGGTAGTGCATGTTATCTAACTTATAGAAATGTGAAAGAAAAAGAGGGTAGAATGGATGAATATGAAGACTGCCTTGATGAGTTTTCTATGGATGAGTTGCAGTATATTATTCAATGTATTGAATGGGAATATACAATGGATTATATAAGGTAATTGTATCTTATTGTTTTTAAATAGTTAATTAATTGATGTAAGGGAAAGTAGATATTTTTTACTTTCCCTTATTTTTTTATTTTTTAGATGGAAATAATTTGTAATTTTGCATCTATTACTAAAATAGATTTTTATCATGAAACCAGGTAGACTTAGTAGC
>Ga0247611_10010225_pt1 | contig 11070 bp, 8 predicted proteins | sample 177DNAGHGhighgp2_FD_192422 | JGI IMG/M metagenome (GOLD analysis project Ga0247611, IMG submission 192422) | Sheep rumen microbial communities from Palmerston North, Manawatu-Wanganui, New Zealand - 1770 DNA GHGhigh gp2 | ecosystem: Host-associated > Mammals > Digestive system > Stomach > Rumen ... | reverse complement strand
ATAAATAATGTTTTAGTTTTAATTTCACCAAGTGAAGATGCTCCCATTTCAGCAACAAATATATCTGTAAATTTATCTAGTTTATTATTAATAGATATCATAAGACCATTCATTGTATTAAAACTCTTTTCAGTAGCAAAAGAATTATATTTTACATTTAATATTTCATTTAATATATTTTTAGTACTAGTCTTACCATAACTACCAGTAATTGCTATCTTCTTTAAATTATTCATTGAATATAATTTATTTTGAGCCATTCTTTTATAATGATTAAATACCATCTTTTCAATTGGTTTATTAATAACATTACATAAATATACAAATAAATAATTTAGATATACTATTAATCCAACATAGAAGCAATAGAAACTTAAGTTTAGTTCATTATACCAAAGAATAGTTGTAACATATATTAATAAAACATATAAAATAGTTAATGTTACATACAATCTTTTAACTCTAGGTGTAAAAACTAATGGTTTTTTAGTTTGTTCATTCTTTACTTTATTATGGTTTACATATAAAACTAGTAAAAAATATAACACAAAACTAATTAATAATACTTCTTTTCTTAAGAATAAAAATACTATAAATAATAAATCTATTATTAAAAAAACTTTCTTTTTGTTTTCAAATATCCAGTTTACATATCTATCATCTTCATTGTACCAATTTTGTTGTAACATATGTATCGCCTTTTTACTTTTAGTTAACACATAAATTAGTACTAAAATAAGTGAAAGTAAATAATATGTTTTCACTTTTCATCACTTCCTATAAAACTATTTAAAACATTTACTGTTTGATTTAATCTTTCTAAATAAGCATAATGTGTACATCCTTGATATGTAATTAATCCTGCATTTGGAATTAATTTCTCAAGTTCAATAGCATCTTCATAACTTACAGCTTCATCATTAGTACCCCATATCAAAATAACTGGACACTTAATATTTTTAACTTCATTTGTTAAATCAGTATTAACATGCTTTACAAGTATACTTCTCATCATTACAGATGCATTCCTGTAATCTGTTGAACCAACATGCTTTTTTACATAATCTTCTAATTTGTTTAAAACAGGTACTTTTTTAAGAGATTTTAATAATTTTGTTTTAATACTAGGTGTAGTAATGCTCTTTTTATAAGGACTAGCAAGTAATACCAATTTAGAAGTATCATATTTTAAACTATAACATATACTTATTTTTCCACCAAAAGAGTGACCTATTAATATTGGGTTTTTAATTTTTAAAGATTTAATAAGTTCATGTACCATATCAGCAAAATCATTTAATTCCCATGCATAAGTAGGCTCACTACTAAGACCAAATCCAGGTAAATCAATTAATAATACATTATGTTTTTTAATAAATGGTTTAGCAATTGGCATCATCATTTCAATATTCTGACCCCATCCATGTAAAAATACAAGACTTACTTTAGAATTATTATCATAATAAGAATAATTAATACTTACATCTTTATATTTATATTCCACTCTTTTTCACCCATTTAATTATATCATATTTAATAAGTAATTAGAATAAAAAGGACTAATTAGTCCTTTATAAAATTAGTAAATACTTTCTTTTCATAATTTGGAAGTCCATATTTTTCTTTTTGTTCATGAATTGCTTTAATCATAAATGCCATATTAAGTCCTAAAACTCTCATAGTTTGTAATCCTTCTATATCTTTTTCTACATCTTCTTTATTAAATCCATGAACTTCATTCCAATAATTACTAGTGACAATTGGCATATTAGAAATACCAAAGTATTTATATATTTCATCAAGAGCACTTGTAGAACCAGCTCTTCTTGATGATATTACTCCTGCTCCAACTTTCATACTTTTATGGTTGTAACTACTATGAAAAAATCTATCTAAAAATGATTTTAATGTTCCATTAATACCAGAATAATAAACAGGACTACCAACTAACAAACCATCACATTCTTCAAATATACTAGCTGCTTCATTAACTATATCATTAAAAGCACATTTGTGGTTTTTAGCACAATATCCACAAGAAATACAACCTCTTACATCAGTAGAACCAATATGCATATTAACAGTTTCAATACCCTCTTTATTTAATACTTCTTGGGCTTCCTTTAAAGCTCTTGCTGTACATCCATTTTTATTAGGACTTGAATTAATAATTAATACTTTCATTACTACTCCTTATTCATAAATTCTTCTTTTATATTCATTTTTTCATCTTTAAATATTCTACTATCCATTAATTTTAAATCTTTACTTATTAATGGTTTAAAATCCATATGAGATAAAATATCTTTTTCAAGGTCTACACCAGGTGCAATTTCAATAAGCATAACTCCATCCTTAGTTAGTTTAAATACACCTCTTTCAGTCACATATAATACCCTTTGATTATTTTTAATAGCTTGATCTGCTGAGAATGTAATTTGTTCTACACTATCTACAAATTTATTTTTATCTCCATCTTTAATTATTTTTAATTTTCCATCTTCAACTTTTTCTTCTAAATTAACAGCAGTAAATGTTCCCATAAATATAATATTTTTAGTACTTTGTGTAATATTTATAAATCCACCTGGACCAGTAACTCTAGTTCCAAATTTAGATACATTTACATTACCTTTTTTATCTACCTCTGCAAGACCTACAATTGCCATATCAAGGCATCCACCATTATATGCATCAAATTGTTCTGCAGTTGGTATTACACTATCTGGATTAACTGAAGCACCAAAAACAATTCCACCAATAGGTACTCCTCCAGTAGGACCAGATTCAACAGATAAATAAATATAATCACTAATACCCTCTTCTGCAGCACTATTAGCAACACTATCTGGCATACCAACACCAAGATTAATAACATCACCATATCTTAGTTCCATAGCACTTCTTCTACCACAAATCTTTCTTTCATCAAGAGGTCTTATTTTAATATCTTCTAGTTTTATTCTCTTGTCTCCAGTAATCTCTGGTTTATAAAAAGGTATATTATATTCACCTAACTCATCAGTTGGAGGATTTACTACTACATAATCAACATAAGAATTATGTATTAATACATTACGTGCTCTAAAACTATTTTTAGGCTTAATATCTTTTACTTCAACAATAACTATTCCACCACTATTATGAGCAGCTATTGCCATATTATATTGCTCTCCAATTATTCCTTCCTCTTCTAAAGAAATATTTCCATCTTCATCAGCATAACTTGCTTTAAGTAGTGCGACATCTATTTTAAATGAATGATAAAAAAGATTTTCATGTCCATTAATATTAATAACTTCTACTATTGGTTTTAATTTTTTTGCTTTTTCATTAGCTGCACAACCATCTAATCTAGGATCAGCAAATGTACCAAGACCAATATGAGTAATTATTCCATCTTCATGACCAGCTATAGCTCTATATAAATGATTTATTACTCCAAGAGGTACTGCAAATGCAGGAAATTGATTTGATCCAATTGCATTACCAAATACTCTTCCCATACCTAAATGAGCACATATAGCTTTACCTACTAATCCTTCTTTAGCAAGCATATTCATACCAACATCATCATTAGTTAAATTACCAGGAGATATCCCACAAGTAACACCTATATTTTTAGGATGTCCACTACTTAAATATGAATCCATTACACTTCTAATTAATGCTTCAGGACTACCAGAACCACCACTTCCTGATATAGCAACCATATCTCCATCTTTAATTAAAGATGCAACTTCTTTTTTATCAATTATCTTCATAATATCACCTACATTTAATATATCAAAAATGAAATAAAAGAACAATAAAAAAGAAATGATGAATCATTTCTTTAGTTTAATAATTATGCTTTTTTAAGTATTGTTTTTTCCATAATCAATTTAACAATAACTGATAGTAAGAATGAAACAATTACTGTTGGAATAAATACTAACCAGAATGAATACATAGTTGCTTGAGTATTATGTCCTAAACATCTAAGTACTAAAATTGCTACTGGATAGTGAAGCATATAAATATATAATGAAAGTCCACCTAAATAACTAAGTGCTCCAGATGTAGCATCATTATTTAAGAATTTAGTAAGACCATCTTTATTTAATATTGATAATGCAACTACCATTATACATAAGAATGCAACTGGCCATCTTTGTAATTCAAAGTATGTTGGTTGGTAAATTATATACCAAGCAAGTAAACCACTTACGCATAGATTTAATAATGTTAACATACCTGTATGTTTAAATTCATGCTCTTTTAATTTATCTATTACATAATATAGAATAACTCCAATAAGCATACCAATCATAACAAATATTAGACCATTGTTAAATCCAATAGTTGCTGTTGCAGCAGTAGCACTTCCACCCATTCCATTAGTAGATGCAAGTTGTGAACCAAATGTTGACCAAGCTGTTTGAGCAGCTCTTGTATCAGTATAACTCCACCATCCTGCAAAGAATATTGCAAGCAAAGGTGAAACAAATCCTGATGTAACATCTTCATTTTTACATAGACCCCAATAAATAAAGTATCCAACAATAATAATTGCAGATATAAACCATAGAGTTCCATTTAAATTGAAGAATTGTCCACCAGTACTTCTAAGTCCAACTGCATGGAATCCTAAGAATTCCCAAACACTATTAAATAGCATTGCAAATACTTCTTTAAAACCATACTCTGGATAGAAGAAATTAGTACTAATAACAACACCTAATACATATCCTAAAACTAATACAGGTAATAATGCCTTAATTCTAGTCCAAGTATATTCAAATGCTCTACTAAATGCACTCCTTTCTTTATATTTTGGATCTTTGTCAAGTTTTTTAAAATGAGCTACCATGAAGTATCCAGCTGTTATTGTAAATAAAAGTAGAACTTCACTTGAACCAAAGAACCAATTAGATGTTTCCATAAAATATCCAGTTTTATCATTACAACTTCTTGCAATAATCCAACCTACATGGAAACCAGCAATTGCGATTGCAGCAAAGAAACGCCAAAATTCAATCGCAACATTTCTTTTTTTGACTTCTTTCTTTTCAGCCATAAAAAGTAACTCCTTTCTCTGATAGCTTCCTACCATACATAAATATTATCATAATTGCAAATCAATTACAATAAAAGTAAAATACAAAAAAAGAAAAATTATAAATCTAATTTTTCTTTAATATTTTTAATTAAATTTTTATCTACGTTCTTCTCTTTCATTTCATTATTAACAGCAAAAGATATTAAAACTAATCCAGCTATTAATACATATATCCACCATGGTAAATTAATCCAAAATTCTTTAGTCATAATAAATGTATTAACAATTATACTAATTAAACTAATTAAGAAATAAGGTCCATATTTTCTATTATATGTATACATAACTAATATAATTAAGAATGTTATAAAATACATTCCATCAGCTTGAACATAATGATAATTAATAACAATTAAATTTATAATAATACTTCCAATATATTCAATTAGTTTATAATCTTTTGTATGATTCTTTACTATATTTCTAGTTACATAAATCATCCATATCATAAAAGGTGCATATCTAAATACAGTAAGATTTTCTAAATCAAAATCTTCAATAATTGAATTTATTAAAAGAAATAATTCAATAGATAAAGCTAATTTATATTTATCACCTTTAAAATCATTATGAACAAACTGTATAAATGTAGGAACAATAAATAAGAATATTTTTAAATAAAAACTATAATCATTTATTATTGCAAATAATGGTACATATATTAACAAATAATAAAAGTATCTCTTATCTTTATAAACTAATAATAATATATTAAATATAATTATCAATATAAGTGTCCATAATGAACTATATTGAAGTATATTACTAAAGAATAAATATGGTATTAATGAATATACTGGTATATCATATAGATTTTTATTTAGATTATTTATATATACAAATAACATAAATAATAATCCTAAAATAATCAATAATACTAAATTTGTAATACTAAATTCTATTATCAATAATATTATATTAATTACATAATGACTAATTATATATTCATTATTTGTTTTACTATTTAATTCTTTAATTAAATAACTAAGTCCTCCAACTATTAAAGTAGATAAACTAATCATAATAGATAAATTATCATAACTAAATAAATTATAATTAAATAATAATGATATTGTTAAAAAATCTATACAAATATATGCAATAATTTTATTAATTTCTTTACTCTCTTCTTTATATATTAATAGATTATATATAGCATATAATACATATAATATTGGTATTATTAAATTACTTTCTGTTATTATAAATATACTATAAATAACAAAATATATATTTGTCATTGGATTCATTACTTTATTCATTATTTCATCTTTTATTACATATCTAGATAAATATAATTGTATTATAAATATAATTCCAATATAAGCAAATGATATTTCAAATTTATAAAATATACTACATAATAAAAATGGAAAACTAATATTAAATAAAGTTGCCATATATTCTTTTCTAGAATAAATGTATGCTAATAAAAATAATAAAGTTGTACATGTTAATACTATATATAAATCAATAACATTTTTATATACAATACTAATCATTAATAAATAAGTAATTCCAACTATTGATTCAACAAAACTAATTAGTTTTACTTCCTTATATCTAATAATATTATAATAATATAGTATTGTTATAGAAGTAATAAGAGATACTTGAATCATATAATTACTATTATAATATCCAGCTATTTCTACAAATAAATACATTAAATATGCAGGATAAACAAATTCATAAATATTTTTATAATTAGAATTTAAAACTAATGCATAATATATATTTATAAATCCAACTATTAAAACTATATAATGAATAATTTCTATATTATGAGATAAATTTAAAACAACTAATATTACTGATAAAACAGATGCAAATGTATAATGCATTTCACTATTTAAAAAGTATAATTCTTTTTTATATAGTATATTTAATAATAAAGTATATAATGACAATAATAACATAACTAAATGATAATCTACTTTAATAGATAATCCCATAAATATTATTGCTAAATAGGTAAATAATAAACTACCTATACAAGTAACAATATATTGTCTTTTATTATATGCAACATAGTAAATAATACTAACTATAATAGACATTATTAATAGATATATATATTTACCATCACCATATAAAGAAAAATATCTCCCAAATAATTCAAATAAGAATATTGATAAAAATATAATAGGTATATATGCAAGTGATATATAATAAAATGCTTTAGAAGTTTGTTTAATATTTAAATATTTATCTGCTACTACACTAGCTCCATAGAAAATGGCAAGCATAAATAACAATACAAATGTTTTCATATAATTTCCAGTAGTTGACCAATTAGTAACTAAGAATAATATAGCTGATAATACAAGTAAGAATGATCCAATTATTAATATTAAACTATTTTTAATTTCAGTATCTGTATGAGCTGGTTCACTTTTAATCTTAACTTCTTTTACACTCTCATCTTTTATAGGTTCTTTCTTAACTTCTTTTTCAGTTTTTACAGAAACTCTTTCATTATGAACATGAACACTCTCACTATTTAATATTTTATTACCACATTTACTACAGTACTTAGGAAAACTATCAATCTTCTTTTGTAACAATTCATTTTCACTTTTTACATTATTATAATTAACAACAAGTATAATTATAAAAGCAATTGCTATAAATACTATCACTTTAATCGCCCCTATTCTATAAAAATATTTTACAAAAAAATACATATTATTACAATATGTATTTTTTCAATTCATTTTCAAATTCTTCTTTTATTTCATTCATTCTAGCTTCAGTTTTAGCTTCAAATCTAGATGTAATATTTGGTCCTGTATTACTTGCTCTAACTAATGCAAATCCATCATCAAATCTAGCTTTAACTCCATCAATTGTTAAAATATCATAATTCTTACTCTCACAATATTTTTTAATCTTATCTACTATTTCAAACTTAGTTTCATCACTAACTTTGTATTTTATTTCTGGAGTACTATAATACTTAACAATATCTAATAAAAATGAACTTAATTTTTTATCTGTATGAGATAACATTTCAACAAGTCTTAGTCCAACATATATTCCATCATCATACCCAGGAAATTTATCTCTAAAATAAATATGACCAGATAATTCTCCACTAAGTGGATAATCTCCTCTTGCTGATTCTTGTCTAGTATATGAGTTACCTACTCTATATTCTACTGGTTTAACACCAAGTTTTATTAATTCATCATATAATGCTTTAGAGCATTTAACATCATACATACATTCTTTCTTATCTACTTTATCATATAAATATTTCCACATAATTATTAAATACTTATCCATTGGAATAAATGTACCTTTTTCATCAACAAAACCAAATCTATCAGCATCACCATCATAACCAAGGCCAACATCACTAGATGTAGAAATAACTTTTTCTTTTAACATAGTTAAATTATCTTCAACACATGGATCTGGATGATGAAGTGGAAAAGTTCCATCACTAGTATCACAAATACCAACAGATTCAATATTGTTTTTTAATCTATCAAAAATTCTACCAGCAATAATACTACCAGTTCCATTACCAGGATCATATACAACTTTAACTTTTCTATCACCAAAATCTAATTTAGAAACTATTAAATCAATGTACTCCTCACTAATATCATATTCTTCACTAGAACCTTCTCCATTAATAAAATTACCACTTTCAATAACATTATATAAATCAATTACATCACTACCACATGCATTATGAATACCATTATAAGAAAATTTAAAACCATTATATTCTTTAGGATTATGAGAAGCTGTAATCATCATACTAGTATTAACATTCAAATGATTAGCTGCAAAGTAACACATAGGTGTAGTAACAAGACCAAGTCTAATAACATGAATACCACATTCAATTAAACCTTTAACAAGAGATGCTTCAAGATTAACAGAACTAAGTCTATTATCATATCCAACAACTGTTTTATTTAAATTTTTCTCTCTTAATCTAGTACCAAAAGCTCTACCAATCAAATATGCAGTATTATCATCCATTTCTTGATTATATATACCTCTAATATCATATTCTCTAAATATTTCTTTTTTTATCATAATTCCCTCCAGAATAAAACAACTATACTTATACTTTAATTCTAACAAAATAAAAAATATTCACAAATATTAAAATACAATATTTTACATTTTTAGACAATTTGATATAATTAAGTTGATATGGAGGTACATATGTCAAAATTTAAATTAGTAAAATGGAATAGTGCATTAAATGCAGTAATATGTTTAATACTTGGTCTATGTTTATTATTATTTCCAATTGAATCACTTAGTATTGGAGGTTATTTAATCGCAAGTATACTTATGTTAAGCGGAGTCACTTATATAATAAAAATAATTAATAATAAAGGAATAGAAACTAATGGAGATATTATTTATTTATTAATTAGTATAGCATTTATTATAATTAGTATTTCCATATTTATAGATCCTACATGGATAATTAGATTAATCAATATAGTAGTTGGTATTGTATTAATAATTAGTTCAATAATGAATGCTCTTGATTTATTAAAATATACAAAAGATAGAACAACTACTTGGTGGATATATATGGTTCTTGTTATTCTAGTATTTATTCTTGGATTAGTAACAATAATTAATCCAGAATTCTTAGCAAAAATAATTATTAGATTAGAAGGAGCATTCTTAATTATAAATACACTAATTACTATATTACTTGCTAGAAGAGTTAAAAAATATTTATTAATAGAACAAAATAATTTAGGAAACTAAATTATTTTTTTTATTATCATATAATATTTAAGGTGATATTATGATAATAAAATATTCGAATAAAGAATTAGATTTATGTGCAAGACTCATGCGTGCAGAAGCTCTTGGCGAAGGAGAACTAGCTATGTTAATGGTTGGAAATGTTATTGTTAATAGAGCTATAGCTAATTGTTTAGACTTTAAAAAAATAAGAACTATTAGTGATGTAGTATATCAAAATCCGGGTGGTTTTGTTGGTACAAATAGTAGTTTATTTAATAGTGGATCATCTACTAAAAAAGAAAAAGAATTAGCAAAAAGGGTATTAAAAGGAGAAACCTATTACCCAGCAACTAATGCACTATGGTTTTATGCTCCAAGTAAAAATAGTGATTGTAAAGCACTATGGTTTAATCAAAGAAATACAGGAAGATATAAAAGTCATTGCTTTTATGCACCAAATGAAGGAGTATGTAAAGAATTGTATTAAAATATAAATAATGATATAATTTTCTAGAGGGAAGTTATGCAAATATTAAATATAATTAATACAATTGGACAATCTTATGAAACAAGTAAAAAAATATATGATATTATTGGAACAATACTTGCAATAATGGTATTTCATAAATCAATATATTTTATAATTGGTATGTTTTTTACAAGAAAATTTAAAGAAGCCAAAACAAAACATAAATATGCTATATGTATAGCAGCAAGAAATGAAAGTAAAGTTATTGGAAATCTATTAGATAGTATTAATAAACAAGATTATCCAAAAGATAAGTATACAATATTTTTAGTAGCTGATAATTGTACAGATAATACCGCAGAGATAGCAAAAAAATATGGAGCAATAGTATATGAAAGATTTGATGATGAACATAAAACAAAAGGATATGCTCTTCAATATTTATTTAAACAAATAGAAAAAGATTATAAAACAAATTCATTTGAAGGATACTTTATATTTGATGCAGATAACCTATTAAAAAAAGATTATATATCAAAAATGAATAATGCATTTGATGAAGGATGTAAAATCATTACTTCATATAGAAATACAAAGAACTTTGATGAAAACTGGATAGCATCAAATTATGCAGTACATTGGATTAGATCAATTAGATGTAACCATAGAGCAAGAAGTGTATTAAGACTAGCGACAAATATTCAAGGAACCGGTTTTCTATTTTCAAATGAAATAGTTAAAGATGGATGGAAATATACATCTCTTA
>Ga0247611_10010224_pt1 | contig 11071 bp, 9 predicted proteins | sample 177DNAGHGhighgp2_FD_192422 | JGI IMG/M metagenome (GOLD analysis project Ga0247611, IMG submission 192422) | Sheep rumen microbial communities from Palmerston North, Manawatu-Wanganui, New Zealand - 1770 DNA GHGhigh gp2 | ecosystem: Host-associated > Mammals > Digestive system > Stomach > Rumen ... | reverse complement strand
ATGTCTTCGGATAGATCACTGCCAACAGCCATATTGTTTGGCTCAGATGGAACAGCATCATTGAATGATTTGTTATTCATAAACAGCGGCAGGCAGAAGGCAAATAGCAGAACGGTTGCCAAAACCGGTCCAAGAGCGCTGCGGGTGAGAGCAGAAAGGCTGAATCTGTTTGAACGCTTGGCGATTTTCTGCTGGATATTGCTGTAGATGCGTTGCTTGGTGAAATCATCTACAACGATTGAATCAAAAGCGTCTTGAATTTTCTTTTCATCATTCATTATCGATCTCCTCCAATCTGTTTTTCAGTAGTTTTCTTGCTTCTGCCAGCTGATTGCGTACGGTAGAAGGCTTTCTCTTCAGTAATTCAGCAACCTCATCGGTTTTATAGCCGAGATAGTAATGCATATAGACAACATCCTTATACTTGTCCGGAAGATTCATAATTTCCTGCAACAGGTAACTGCTGGATCTATCGACTGTATAGCTGTGCCTTTCAATGTCCTCATCAGCAATGACTCTTTTACGCCAGAAGGCTCTGAGATGGTCCTTGCAGGTGTTGATGGCCATGACTGAAAGGTAGGCTTTCTCATGATTTTCGTCATTAAAATGCAGCTGCCCGGTATAGACTTTCACGAATACGTCTTCCGTGCAGTCTTCAGCATCATAACTGTTTTTCATGTAGGTATAACACAGACGGTATACCATTTGGTAGTTGCGCTCATAGAGCTGCTCGAACAGTTGTTCGTCGTACTGGTTTACGGCAGTCACTATTGCTCCTCTCATCTATATAACGAATCATCATGACAAAATGTCTGTTTTTATTATAAACTATTTTGTTTTTTCACCCGAAAAAATAATTTTGTATTATACTATTCAAAAAGGAAGAGAACATGGAAAAATTCAGTCAATTCTATCTGGATAATGAAAAAGACATTGTGGTTGAACTGTATAAAGAAGATGATAGGCTTTTTTATGTTTTAAGAACGCCTAATCATAACAGCGGCAATCTGATTACCAATCTGGCCAAACTGTGCGAACTTCCTATTGAATATGATGAAAACAACCTGAAAATCATCAAGGGTGAAGTCCCTTGCTACATCGATGCGCAGAACCGGGAAATCTACATCTTCCGTCTGGCCAATACCAAAGTGGCCAACATTTTCCCGGATGGCACCATCGAAATGAAGGCTGCGATACCGGCTCTGCCAAAGACCCTGATGAGCCAGACCAAGGACTATAAGCTCGATGCCAACAAGACGATCATCAAGACCTATGTGATCAGAGACTACAAGTTTGAGACGGATCTGCATACCCATATGAACGGTAACCTGCATCCGGATATTCTGATTGCTCTGGGCATCATTCACCAGATACGATATCCGCTTTACTATATCAAGAAACTGAATCTGAAATTGTCTGAACATCAGCAGCGTTCCATGAATCTGCAGCGCAGCCGAGTTGAAAAACAGTTTGTCGATTCACCGCTGACGGGCAAATATCTGATCAGAAAGATCGATGACAATACCTTCATCAACTTTGCTGATCTGATTCTGAACAATCTGGAAAATGCGGAAGAGAACATCATTAAGATCCGTTCCTCTCTGAGCATCCTGAAGGATGGTCAGGCGGTATTTACCAATCTGGAGAAGGTCTACCTTTACCGTTACGTCTTTACCAAAGCCAGAGAATCCGAAAAGAAGATCCGTTTGAGCAATTTAAGAAAGATTCCGGATGATGATATTGTTGCCTATCTGACACAGATGCAGAAGGACCGTAAAAACGAGCATTATGAACATAATACAGTTCTTCAGGATAAACTTCTGTGGATCGCCCGCAGTTATCAGCGTCAGGGCATCAAGTATGTGGAAATTACGGATACCACGCTGGTTAAGAAATATGAATCCATTGAAATGCTGAAGCAGGTCCATGAAGTCATGCCGCAGATCTTTGAAGATACCGGTGTAGTGATCCGCTTCCTTGCCGGAATCCGGAGAATTCCGTTAACCATCCTGAAGGATAACGTCACTCCGCAGACCTATCTGCAGGAAAATCTGCAGGTGCTCAGAGCTACCGCCCTGGATCCTTACGTGGTTGGCAGTGATTTCATTGGCGAAGAAATCAATGATATCAATGAACTAAAACCGGTTATCAAGGAAATCGTCAAGATTGCCAAGGATGATCCGTATTTCATCATGCGTTTCCATGCCGGGGAAAATGACAGTCTGAAGGACAATGTTCTTCACAGTATCCAGTGTGTCAGAAGCTCGCTGGCGCCGGGTCAGAAGATGCCGCGGATCAGGATAGGCCACGGTATTTACACAGCCAATCTCGATTCCCTTGAGGGGAAGCGTCTTTTGAGAATGCTGAAACAGTACAATGTGGTGTTGGAATTCCAGATTACATCCAATGTCCGGCTGAACAATCTCAATGATCTGAATGTTCATCCGCTGAAACAGTATCTGAAAGCCGGTGTGCTGTGTGTACAGGGCACCGATGGTGCGGCGCTGTATGGCACCAACTCCATTGACGAACAGCTGTCTCTGGAAAGGATGCTGGAACTGAAGTACGATGATCTGATGCAGATGAAGAGAACTGACCAGCGGATCTTCAGAGTCAGCATGGAAGGCTTCCGCCAGAAAACCGCCAGATTCAATGAAATGCTGGCTGATCAGCGCTTTGAAGATGTCCTGATTGAAAAGATGAATTCAGAGAAACCGCTGGAGGAGATTCTCTGGAAGCACAACAATATCTTTGATGCCAATACCAATCTCAAGGATAAGATCGAAGATCTGCCTTGGGACAAGTATCCGATCGTGCTGGCTGGCGGCAGTTTTAATACGGATAAGCGGTCGACGGTCATGACTGCCCAAGGCAAGAAGGTCATTGACAGTCTGTTAAGACAGCTGAACTGTGAGGAAGTCTTCTTTGTCATTGGCCACAGCCTGCAGGGCTATGAACGCTATCTGGTCGATCATAACAGGCACTTCAAAATCTTTGCGATGGTTCCGGCCATGTTGTCATCTGCTGATCTGAAGCGTTTGAAGAAAGCCAGGGTTTCCATCCGCGTATCCACCGAGAGCATTGCCCAGGGTATCTACAAGAGCATCACTTATGAGATCTTCGCCCGCCGTCCATCGATCCTGATTGGCTTTGACGGCAACAGTGCCGGAGTAAATCTGATGCAGGAAGCCAAGAATGCGGCGAGCAAGAGCAAGATCTTCATCTATGATGCTGATACCAACCTGCGTACCAAAGCCATGTCTCTGGAGGGCTATGTCAAGCTGTTTGACGGTGAGAGCCATCTGGCTGAGCAGATCAACGCAATAATTCATTCCTGATAACAGGCTGTGTATCTTACACATCCTGTTTTTTAAAGCTATGTTATAATTAATTCAGAGGAAAGCATATGAAAAAAAGAATTCTGCTGATTGCTACCGGAGGAACAATTGCATCCCAGAATACCGAAGAAGGCCTGCAGCCGCTGTTTTCTTCACAGCAGCTGATGGACTATCTGCCGGAAGCAGACGATATCTGCAATGTTGACAATGTTCAGCTGTTTTCTTTGGACAGCACCAATATCTCCGCCACTCATTGGCTGGCAATGGCCCGCTGTATTGAAGAAAACTATGATAAGTATGATGGCTTTGTGATTACCCATGGCACCGATACCATGGCTTACAGTGCAGCCGCACTGAGCTATCTGGTTCAGAACAGCCGTAAGCCGATCATTCTGACCGGTGCCCAGAGGCCGATCAATCTTTCTACTACGGATGCGAAAATCAACCTGCTTGATTCTTTCCGCTACTGTGTCTCTGATGAGGCCAGCGGCGTTCAGATCGTCTTTTCCGGCAACGTCATCCTAGGAACCAGAGCCCGTAAGATCAATACCAAGAGTTTTCAGGCTTTCACCAGCATCAATTATCCATACCTTGCCGTAGTTCATGACCGGCATATCATTAACTATATCTATCAGCCGATCGGTGAAGAAACCAGGTTTTACCATAAGCTAAGTGACCGCGTCGCCCTGTTCAAGCTGATTCCGGGTGTCAGCGGCGATTATCTGCGCTACTTTTTGGAAAACAATGATGCTGTCATCGTGGAGAGCTTCGGTGTCGGCGGTCTGCCGATGCTGGAAAAGTACCATTTTCAGGATGCCATTAACTGGGCAATCGAAAACGGCAAGACCATCGTTATGTGCACACAGGTGCAGAATGAAGGCTCTGACATGACGGTCTATCAGGTTGGCCACCAACTCAAGAAACACAACAGCATTCTGGAAGCCTATGACATGACAACCGAAGCTGTGGTAACCAAACTGATGTGGATCCTCGCTCAGACGACTGATCCTCAGCAGATCCGCCAGCTTTTCTATACCCCGGTCAGTCAGGACATTCTTTATTAGGAGAACCTTATGAATAAACGCAAGTTCACTTATAGTTCTGCGGGTGGCATGCTGGGCGGACATGAGGACATCAGTGTCTACCACTGGGGAAAGCTGACCATCCTGAAATGGGAGAATCAGCCAACTCATAATCAGCGGGTCAGAACCAGAAGATACAAAGCTGCTGATGACTTGCTGGAGAGAATAGAAGAGATCTATTTCTCAAGTGATCTGGACAAGGTTGACTCTGACTCCCGCAGTGAACTGATTGCTCTGGATGCTCCAAGTCATTATTACAGCCTGCAGAATGAGGAAGGATCCTGGGAGTTTTCCGATAATAACCTGCTGAATGACCGCCAGAGCGAGGGCATCAGAAAGATCATGAAAATGGTCAGGGAAGTTATCAATAGCAAATAAGCTCATAGAACATCTAAAAGCCGCATGCGGCTTTTTGTGTGACAAATAATTAGCACTTAAAGGTTGACAGTGCTAAAAGGATGCTTTATACTATTAGCGGTACAAGTAAGAGAGTGCCAGAGGGAAGTGAAAAAATGCTAACAGCCAGACAGGAATCACTTTTGAAAGCCATTGTTGAAGAGTTCATCAAGACTGCCGAACCAGTTGGTTCGAAGACACTGGTAGAACGCTATGGCCTTAAATATTCCAGTGCTACCATCCGTAACGAAATGAATTATCTGGAACAGCAGGGGTTACTGGAAAAGACCCATACCTCTTCCGGACGGGTACCTTCTACGGAAGGCTACCGTTACTATGTTGAACACATGCTGTCTCATAGCCTGGAAGAAGAAGAGAAGCATCAGATTCAGAGTTATTACCAGAACATGTCCCTGGACGATGTGATTCAGACCAGCTGTGAAGTTTTATCCAATATGACCAATCTTACTTCACTGGTTCTGGGCCCGGACGCCAATAAGCAGACTCTGGCCCATATCAAGCTGTTCCCGCTTGATGATACCAGTGCAGTAGCCGTATTCATAACTGATCAAGGCCATACGGAAAATAAGACCTTCCACTTTGAAGACAAGGTCAGTGTTGAAGACATTCAGAACTGCACCACGATCCTGAACGACCGTCTGAGCGGTACGCCGATCAATGAGATTGTCGAAAAGATGAATGAAATCAAACCGATCCTGGCTCATGCGGTCAAGCGTCACGAAGCTCTGTTCAATGCCTTCATGCAGGCCTTCATCAAATTCGCTTCAGATAACGTCTACTATTCCGGTGCCAGCAACATGCTGTACCAGCCGGAATTCGCCGATCTGGAAAAGATGAAGGAACTCATGAAGATGCTGGAAGACTCATCCACCTGGCGTCAGCTGGAAAATTCGGGCAACGCTGTCAAAATCACCGCTGCTGAGGGTGATGGTGAACTGGTATGGCTGAACGACATGGCTGTCGTTTCCCGTCATTTCAACTTAGGAAATGAAGAGGGAAGACTGATGGTTGTCGGTCCTAGTCGTATGAACTATAACCGAATCGTCTCCATTCTGGACTTCACCACTTCCTATATTGAAAATCAGTTTAAGAGAAAGAAGTAGGTAAGCATGGAAGAAGAAAAGATCGTTGAAGAAGAAACTGTCAAAGAAGAAATCAAAGAAGACAGTAACAAAGAAAAAAAGAAAGATAAAAAAGAAAAGAAACTAAGTGAAGTTGAAAAGCTTCAGAAAGAAGTCGAGGAACTGACCAAGGAAGTGGCAGCTGCCAAGAATGCCTATTTCAAGGCATATGCTGATGCTGACAATCTGAAGAAAAGACTGCAGGCACAGGCTGATGAAGCCAATAAATACCGCATTCAGTCCTTCGCATTAGCCATCCTGCCAGCTTTGGATTCTCTGGAACTGGCGTTGAATGGCAAGGATCCGGAAGATTCCTTCGTCAAGGGTGTCAGACTGACCTATGATCAGATCCTGCATGCTCTGAACAATGAAGGGGTTGAAAAGGTTGATTGTCTGAACAAGACTTTTGATGCCAATGTGGCTCATGCCATCATGACAGAGAAAGTTGAGGGAGTTGAACCAGACACGGTAATTGAGGTCTTACAGACCGGTTACGTGTTAAAGGATAGATTATTAAGAGCTGCTTTAGTCAAAGTCAGCGAATAAGGAGGAATAAATTATGAGCAAGATTATTGGTATTGACTTAGGTACTACAAATTCATGTGTCGCTGTTGTTGAAAACGGTGACCCAGTCGTTATAACAAATCCAGAAGGCAACAGAACAACACCATCTGTTGTAGCATTCAAAAACGGTGAGAAGATTGTCGGTGATGCTGCTAAACGTCAGGTCGTAACCAACAAGAACTCCGTTATTTCCATTAAGCGTAAAATGGGTTCAACTGAAAAGGTTGAACTGGAAGGCAAGTATTACACCCCGCAGGAAATCTCCGCAATGATCCTTCAGTACATGAAGACTTATGCTGAGAGCTATCTCGGTGAGCCGGTTACCAAGGCTGTCATTACTGTTCCGGCATACTTCAACGATGCTCAGAGACAGGCAACCAAGGATGCCGGCCGTATCGCCGGTCTGGAAGTTGAAAGAATCATCAACGAACCAACCGCTGCAGCTCTGGCATATGGTATTGATAAGACTGATATTGAACAGAAGGTCATGGTCTATGACCTGGGCGGCGGCACCTTCGATGTCTCCATCCTGCAGCTGGCTGACGGTACCTTTGAAGTTCTGGCAACCGCCGGTAATAACCACTTAGGCGGCGATGACATTGATAACATCATCGTTGACTGGATCGTTTCTGACTTCCAGAAACAGCATGGTGTCAATCTGAAGAATGATAAGATGGCTTTACAGAGAATCAAGGAATCCGCTGAAAAGGCTAAGAAAGACCTCTCCAGCATGAAGGAAGTCCAGATCTCCATCCCATTCATCAGCGCTGATGCCAATGGCCCGTTACATGTAGAAATGAGCCTGACCAGAGCCAAGTTTGAAGACATGATCAAGGGCATCGTCGAACAGACGATCGGACCAGTCAGACAGGCTCTTTCCGATGCCGGACTGACCAAGAATGACATCGATCAGGTCTTACTGGTTGGCGGTTCAACCCGTATCCCATGTGTCCAGGAAGCTGTCAAGAGAGAACTGGGCAAGGAACCTAACAAGAGCGTTAACCCTGATGAAGTAGTTGCCATCGGTGCAGCTATTCAGGGAAGTGTCTTAAGCGGTGAACGTAACGACATCCTGTTACTGGATGTTACCCCATTATCACTGGGTATTGAAACCTTAGGCGGCGTCATGACCAAACTGATCGACCGTAATACAACAATTCCTACCAGCAAGTCACAGATCTTCTCAACTGCTGCTGATAACCAGCCAGCTGTTGATATCAATGTTTTACAGGGTGAAAGACCAATGGCTGCTGACAACAAGTCCTTAGGCAACTTCCAGCTGACCGGTATTGCACCAGCCAGAAGAGGTGTTCCTCAGATTGAAGTTACCTTCGATATCGACGTCAACGGTATTGTCCATGTATCCGCCAAGGATAAGGGTACCGGAAGAGAACAGTCCATTACGATTCAGAACTCTTCAGGCTTAAGCGATGCTGAAATCGAAAGAATGGTTCAGGAAGCTGAAGCTCACAAGGCTGAAGATGACAAGCGTAAGGAAGAAATTGAATTAAAGAATAAGGCTGAGGCCTACATCATCCAGATTGAAGACACCTTAAGAGAAAACGGTGACAAGATCGATGCTAATCAGAAGGCTGAAGTTGAAAGACTGAAGAATGATCTGCAGCAGTCTATCGATAATAACGATTATGCCGGATTGAAGAGCAAACTCGATGCCTTAGAACAGGCTGCTCAGCAGATGGGCCAGCAGATGTATCAGAATGCTGGTGCCAATCAGCAGAATTATTCCGGTAATACCGGCAGCAACACCACTGACGACAACGTCATGGATGCTGACTTTACCGAAAAATAGTCTTAAAGAATAATTGATCATCTATGCCTGGCTTCTGCCGGGCATAGATTACTAGTGAGGTGATAATCATGGCAAGTCAGAAAAGAGATTATTATGAAGTATTAGGGATTCAGAAGGATGCAAACGAAGAGCAGATCAAGAAAGCTTATCGTCAGCTTGCCAAGAAATATCATCCTGATCTGAACAAGAGTCCCGATGCACCGGAGAAATTCAAGGAAGTTCAGGAAGCCTATGAAGTGCTTTCTGACAGTCAGAAACGTGCTACCTATGATCAGTATGGCTTTGCCGGTCTGGACAGTCAGGGTTATAATTTTGACTTTGGCGGTTTCGGCAGCGCAGCTGATTTTGGCTTCGGTGATATTTTTGACACCTTCTTTGGCGGCGGTGGCTTTGGCGGCATGGGCGGCCGCAGCAGCCGTGCTAACAGCAATGGCCCTCGTAAGGGTGAAAACAGCTATCTGCAGATGCGGATCCGTTTCATGGATTCGATCAAGGGTCTGACCAAGACAATTACTCTGGATGTAGAAGAGCAGTGTCCGGACTGCCTGGGCTCCGGAGCCCGCAGCAAGGACGACATCAAAGTATGTCCGACCTGTAAGGGTACAGGACGGATCGTCAGACAGTCCAGCATGTTCGGCATGGCCATGCAGTCTCAGAGCGAATGTCCGGACTGCGGTGGAACCGGTAAGAAAATCACTAAGCCTTGCAGCAAGTGCCATGGCAAGGGCTATGTCAAGAAGAGTGTTGAAGTTGAGATCAATATTCCGGCCGGCATTCAGTCCGGTCAGCAGTTAAGGATCGCCGGCAAAGGCAACCGCGGCTATAACGGTGGCCCGAATGGGGATCTGTATGTAGAGGTCATCGTCGATGAAGACAGCCATTTCGTCAGAGAAGGCGATGACATCCTGGTGGAAGTACCGTTATCTGTAGTAGATGCTACGCTTGGCTGTAAGATCGACGTTCCTACCGTTTACGGTGATGTTGAACTGACCATTCCAGCCGGTACTCAGCCAAACCAGAAGTTCAGACTGCGTGGAAAGGGTGTCAAGAACGTCCGTTCCAACTATTATGGCGATCAGTACGTTATCGTCAATGTAGTTGTACCGACAAGTCTGAACCGTGAAGAAAAAGAGCTCTTCAATAAACTTAAGACTGCCGAAGGCAAGGGTAAGAAGAGTGTCTTTGAAAAGTTCAAGAGCACTTTCAAGTAACATTAACCATGTTACTTTTTTCTAAAAACATCATAAAGGAGGGTTAAGTATGGATATTAACAGTTTTTCCAGTAATCTTCAAACCATCGTCATGAAAGCCCTGGAGCTGGCCAGCACATCTCATCATACGGAGATCACGACAGTGCACATGCTCTATCAGATCTTCTCTGACGATACCATTGATGGTCTTTTAAAGCGCATCAATGTCAATAAGCAGGAATGCCTGCAGATCGCTGCCAAACGCCTGCAGAACATTGCTACAGTGGATTATACCCCGCAGCCGATCTTCAACCGCAAGGTCAATGATGCCCTTGTAGAAGCCCTGAAATGGGCCAAGGAACATGATGAAACTTACCTGACGGTAGCGACTGCCTTCATCCACCTGCTGTTTAACGATTCACCGATTTCCAATGAAATCATCAAGAAATACAATCTGACTAAGGAAATGGTTCTCAATGAGGAACTCTCCCGCCGCAAGGGCAAGAAGATGAACGAAGCCAGCAGTGAAGATAATATCGAAGCGCTGGAGAAATACGGTCATGATCTGGTTCAGGATGTCCGTGACGGCAAGGTTGACCCAGTTATCGGCCGTGATGATGAGATCAGAAGAATGATTGAAATTCTTTCCCGCAAGAGCAAGAACAATCCGGTTCTGATCGGTGAACCGGGTGTTGGCAAGACCGCCGTTGTTGAAGGACTGGCCTGGCGTATTTACAAACAGGATGTACCGCTGAATCTGCGCAACAAGCGTCTGATCGAACTCGATATGGGCGCTCTGATTGCCGGAGCAAAATACCGCGGTGAATTTGAGGAACGTCTGAAAGCCGTTCTGGAAGAGGTCAAGCAGGCCAATGGCGGCGTCATTCTGTTCATTGATGAGATCCACAATCTGGTTGGTGCCGGTAAGACAGAAGGCTCCATGGACGCCGCTAATCTGTTAAAGCCAATGCTGGCCAGAGGAGAACTGAGATGCATCGGTGCAACAACCTACAATGAATACCGCAAGTATTTTGAAACCGATAAGGCTCTGGAAAGAAGATTCCAGAGAGTTACCGTCGATGAACCGTCAGTGGAAGAAACGATTTCCATCTTAAGAGGTCTGAAGGACCGCTTTGAAGCTCACCATGGCGTCCAGATTCTTGATGAAGCCATTATCGCTGCTTCAACTTTGTCCAACCGCTATATTTCTGACCGTTTCCTGCCGGATAAGGCCATCGATCTGATCGATGAAGCCTGTGCTTCCTTAAGAGTCGAAATGGATTCATGCCTTATGAACTGGATGAAGTCAACCGTAAGATCATGCAGCTGCAGATCGAACAGCGGGCTTTAGCCAAGGAAGAAGACGAAAGAACTACGGAGAGAAGAGAGCAGATCGAAAAAGAAATTGCTGATCTGCAGGAAAAGCAGACGGAAATCCAGTCCAAGTGGCAGGATGAAAAGGAAAGTCTGGATAAGAATAAGAAAAACAGAGAACTTCTGGAAAAGGCCAAACTGGAACTTGAAGAAGCTCAGAATCAGGCCCGCTATG
>Ga0247611_10010222_pt1 | contig 11072 bp, 13 predicted proteins | sample 177DNAGHGhighgp2_FD_192422 | JGI IMG/M metagenome (GOLD analysis project Ga0247611, IMG submission 192422) | Sheep rumen microbial communities from Palmerston North, Manawatu-Wanganui, New Zealand - 1770 DNA GHGhigh gp2 | ecosystem: Host-associated > Mammals > Digestive system > Stomach > Rumen... | reverse complement strand
CGCCGGAGATATTCGCGGCAACGTAACTGATATTCAGCCTGCGCAATCCATCTTTCAGACGTTCTTCGGTCTTTTTGCCTGCATCATCATTATCAAGGCAAAGTATCAGCGTTGCCTTTGTCGGCTGTTTTTCCAGCTTTTCTATCAGCTTATCAGCGTTACTGGTACTATTCAAGGCAATTGCCGTTGCGCCTGCCTCTATGATGGATAACGCATCAAATGCCCCTTCACAAACAAAGATATTTTCTGCGCCGGATATGTTAAAAGCGATATATTCGCCAAAAATACCGGGTTGCCCTTCGTTCACCTTTTTGTATTTCCGTTCCTGCTCTGTCATCGCTTCATCGGGGCGAATATCCCGCGCAACATAATGCTGCAGCGTGGAGGGAAGGATTATAACCGGCTTTGGTGCCGGTAACCATTCGCTGCCCTTTGCCTGCTGGTTTCTAATAACCGTGGGGCTTATCCATGCCGGATCATATCCAATACAGTATCTTTCAGCAACGTCAATACTGATGCCCCTGTGTTCCAAATATTCTAATGCTTCTACTGATTCAAAAAGATTCTGCCTGCATTGCAGATAGTATTCTGAAAAGTTTGCGGGCGGCATGATATTGTCTGCCGGTGCCTGCTCCGCTGTACCAGTAAAAGATGGATCTTCCTTTGCTGTTTCCTGCAGCCTGTCAAAATCCGCTGCGGCTGTCGTGCGTGTGCCGGTATACGGATCAATCCTGATATTCAAACGTGCTGCCAGTTCATCAACCGCTTTTGCAAAGCTGGTTTCGCCGGATTCCATCATGTACAGATCAATAACGCTGCCGCCTTTCTCAAAATCACATCCACCGTTCCAGCACTTCAAGAAGTGATTGCGGCTGTTTGGTTTTTCGGATATTCCTGTGCCGTGCTTCCCGCTGCCGCTGCCGCATAGCGGGCAGATAATGCCCTTGCCTCTACCGTTGCCGTCTGCCGGATATAATTCCCGCCAGCGTGCTTTGATTTCCTCTGTTGCCGTCTTTCTGTCCATCTGCTATCCTTTCTGCAGCGTTGCGCCGCTGCTTATTTGTGCGGATTCCTGCAAATTTTCGCTGTCTTTACATCCTCTTTGCCCCACAACTACATCCGAGGCTCTTTGCAGCGTCTTTTCCGGTTCCTTTTGTGCCATTGGGTCAAGCTGATAATGCGCCGCGCTTCTGTTTCCTGCTTCGCTGTCAACGGGTGTCCGTTGGCGGCAGCTTCAAGCCATTTATAGACGGTTATGAGCGCAGACAAGTTATATCGCCGTTCATATTCGTCTATACGCTGCCTGCACTCTGTGCCGCCTGCCCATCTGCTGCAATCATCAAACGCTGCTTCAAGGTCTGCCAACAGTTCCGCAATAACAGTTTCTTGCATCCGCTGCCCTCCACCTATAAAGAGATATTGCCTGCCGCCGGGGCTGTTTCCCTTTTATAAGTACCTCCAGCCGCTGCGGTTATCTGTATCTTAACAAAAAGCCCGCCCGCATCAAAGCGGGGCGGGCGCGTGCTTTATCTCTTTAATATTTAATATTTCATCAGAAAAAAATTTCTAATATTACTGATATATGAGCTGTTTTATACGTTACCCCTAAACCGCGTCCCACATAAACCTAAACCGCGTCCCACATAAACTAAACCGCGTCCCACATAAACTAAACCGCGTCCCACAACTTTTTATCCAGCAAAGTGCGGGTTTTTCCCTTTATGAGTAATAACGAGATCGCTGCTGTGCAATGTGCTGTTTGTTGGGGCTTTGAAAGTATCAAACGGGGCGGTTTTAATCTCTACGTCAGTATAATATTGCGGAATTTCGGATTTTTCCATGATGATCCTGATTGCAGCGGTAAATACGTCTTTCAGTTTTTTATTTATTCTCTGTGATTTGTCCTTGTTGCTGCCGCTGCGAATTTCTGCAAGTTCTCTTTGTAGTTGCGGGCAATCTGTTATCAGCGTTGAAAACCTTACCCGATATGAATAGGTTTTCTTTTTCTGCGGGGTGCCGGTTACTGTGGTTGTAATGCCGTTCTCGTCTGTCCGGCTCTTTGTTACCGTGGTTTCCGGTTCCGGGGCAAATGTTAGTTCTTCAACTGTCTTTGTTCCATCCGGTGCGGTTTTTGTGGTTCTCTTTTTTATTGGTTTCCGTGGTTTATCGTGCTGATAGGTGCTGCTGTCTGCGGTTGTTACGCCTCTTTCAATCAAGCCAACTGCTATCCTGTTTGCAAGTTCAACTGCGGCTTGATTCTCTGTTAAAATATTAGCGCGGAAAATAGTTGATATTGCGCTGTGCCTGTCAGCGTGGAGGCGGGCAATCTCTGCAAGTTTGATTTCAAACGGTATTGCAATAAATGCTGTGTCCGTGGCTTCATCCCAACTAAGAAAGCGGGCAACTGTATAATATCCTTCGCCTTGAATAATTCCTACTCTGTTATCAAGCGGCTTCATAAATTCTATAAACTGGCGTAGTCTCTCACGTTTTGTTGCCTGATCGTCTTCCCGCTTCTGCCGTTTTTTCAAAACTTTTTTGGTCTCTCCCGTTTCGGTATCTATTTCTTCCGTTCGGGTGCGCGGTCGCGGATCAATATGCGCTTCGCGGAAAAATGTTGGAAGATAAACACCAAGGGAAGGATTATCTTTGCTGTTATATTCCCGTATATCGCATATATTTGCCATCTGCAGCAAAGCCATTAAAAATCCTGTGTGTATATCATCAAGCGGCTGCAGCGGTTGCCCATTGAGGGAAAATTCATTCAGCTTTCCTGCGCTGTCAAACAAAAAGTTATCATGTTCTCCGGGCAATCCCTTCAAATCACGGCTTGTAAAGCAATATTGCAGCATTTTATCTGCGATGGTTGCTACATGGTCTCCGAGGGTGGTTATTGTGCCTGCCTTGCGGGCTAATGACAACGGTGAAGGCTCTGCTGGTGCTTCATCAGGTTGCTTATTTTTTTCTTTATCGGTATTCGATTCTGCTGCTGAAAAGTCAAATTGCAGTTGTTCCGGTTCTTTTTCTTCGGCCTTTAGTGTTGGAATGTTTTTCCCGTCTGCCCTTGCTCTGCGTGCTGCCCCTGCTAATAATTCATTGGGTGTTGCCGGTTCTGTTGCCTGTTCGCCGTATTTTTCCGGGTGCGCTTCTGCTTCTGCTTGAATATACGGGGCAAGGGTTCCCCATGTGTGCAAGGCTTCAATCGTATCATCAGAAAGCATGTTTGCAATGCCTTTTCTGATAGATTCCATTGCCGCGCTAACGCTGCTGATCGTGCGTTTTGCTGTTTCTGCCATCTGCTGTAAGCGTTCATCGGCTTTTATTGTGGGCAGATCAACAGGTGTTTGACCAAACATTGTTAGAAACTTTGTGAAAAGCGGCTTTGGGGATGGCATCATTATTGTTCCAATGGTCTGTGTTGCTCTTTTGCCCGCTTCTGATAATGCCTGCAATCCCTCCATAAAACCGGGCTGTTCAACTATCTGCCGTGATAATTCCTGCCAAACAAGGTCTTGCTGTTCCTGCGGCAGCAATTCAATCTGCGACAAAGGCAAGTTTATTAACCGCTGCAATTCGGCCTGCTGCGCGTCAATGGTGCCTTTTAATGATTCCAATTTTTCTGCCGTGCTGTGCGCTGCGGCAACGTCTGCCGGATCAATCTGATCGTTAAGAACAACGGTCATGCCGCCGGTGCTGGAGGATTGCGCCTGCTGCGGTTCCTGCGCTTCTTGCTGCTGTTGTGCTTCTTGCTTGTCCCTTGCTATCTGCTTAACCAAGGCGGTTTCTGCTGCATCAATTTCAATGGTTTCTTCCGTCAGCGTTGCCGGTTCTGTAAATTCCATCGTGCCGCCCGTTGGCAGATCAATCTTTGTTTGCTGCCCATCGTCTAAGATGGTTATTTTGTTTATGCGCCTGCGTGCCATCCTGCGCGCCTCCGTCATTTAAATGATTTTTGAAACGCCTTTGCCTGCTCATATAAAGCCGCATTATCTTCCATGCTCTGCCGGAAAACATAATTCGTGAAGTCTGTAACAGATTCGCCCCTTACACGCGCCATGGTCTTTATATATTCGTGAATATCGGGCGAAAACGCCATATTGATTCTAAACGCTTTGCAGCCCTTCCTGCCTTGCGTGGTTCCTGCTGCGCGCATCTGCTGCGCTCTTTCTACCGTATACGGTGTGCGCGGGTTCTGTACTTCTTGCGCCTGCTGCGGTTCCTGCGCCGGTGCCGCAATTGCTTCTTCAATCTGATTGTAGGCTCTGCCGGTATTCACCTGTGAGAAGTCTTTCTTTGCCATCGTGGTTCCCTCCGTTATATTTTTTATTGGTGTTCTGTGCGTTAATTCGCGCGTTGCTGCTTACTTTGTCAGTTCCTCCAGCAGTTGCATGTAATCTGCTGCCGGTTTGCTGTTCGGTGCGTATTTGTACAAACTGCGCTGCAATGTCTGTGCCTCACGGATCGCAACGGCTTCACGGATCGCTATTAAGAATGGTATCTGCATTTCTGCAGCCCGTTCCTTGATGGTTTCTGTCATCTGCCGCGCAAGGGTGCTGCGGCCTCCGTGGCGGGTCAAAATAAAACCTGTCAGCGTCAGCGCGGGGTTGCCCTGCTGGATCTTCTTCGCTGTATCTGCCATCTGATAAAGCCCCTGCAGCCCGCCAATATCAGCTTGAAGCGGTATAATCAGCTGATCGCTTGCCATTAGTGCGTTATACTGCAGTTCGCCTGCCGTGGGCGGTGTGTCAATGAATATCAGATCATATTCCGCTGCCGGTTCAAGTGCCGTTCGCAATCGCCGTGCGCTGCCCTTATAACTGCTGATCGTCTGCAGATTCCAGCTTGCTGCAATCACATCAATCCCGTCTTCGGTGTGCTGTATTACTTCTGCTGCCGGTTGCCCTTCCATCAGTTCAAACGAGCCTGCGCGGGCTGTATTCGCCGCTAAGAAGAAAGACAGGTTGCCTTGCGGGTCAAGATCAATTGCCAGCGTCTTTTTGCCGCTGTGCGCTGCGGCCTGCGCCAATGCGGCTGCTGTGGTACTTTTCGCGCTGCCGCCTTTCTGATTCGCAATGCTTACAATCATTGCTGCGGTTCCTCCCTTTAATGGTATTTAAGGATTGCACGTTCCGCAAGGTTTATAACCCTGCTGTATCAGCGTTTCCCTGTCTCCGTAATATTCTTGCTTGTTTTTCGGTGATATGGTTTCTACGCCGGTACACCAAGGAAAATGGAAACGATGGGATTTCACGTTCAATATATAATCGGGTGCAGCAGATCGGGTTGTTTCCGCATCTCCCATTTCATCCGCAATCAGGGTTAATTCTTCCGGTTCATTTTCTCCGCGATATTTTCCGGTTGAATAGTCTATGATGTAACCGGGCTGTATATTGTAGCAATATGCGGTCATGCGCAAACCGTTCGATTCTATGGAATACAAAGTGATTTCAATCGCGCGGGGCAATAATTCTGTCCCTTGGTAAATGGGCTTTACCCTATAAAGTACATGATCGCCGGTTCTCAAAATGTAGGTGCGTGCGCGGTTTTCAACCGGTAACATTCCTTCAAGGTTTAAATATTCGGTGCCGGTAACGAGATTCTCAAGGCAGGCGGTTCCGGTTGTTAGCTGCGCGCCTACAAGGTGACAACGGTGATAAATGCCGCCGGTCTGCCAGCCAGCCGGTGAAAACATGGAAATGTCCTGCCGTCTTTCCGCATCAACAGAAGATCGTGATAGGATTGCAAACGCTGTTCCTGCCCTTCCGTATTGGTCAAGCGGGGAAACATAGACGGTGCAATCATCAAATGCTGCGGGTGTTACGTTCATCAGGATCATTGCCGGGTTTCCTTCTGCCGCATAAACGGCTGCAGGAATGATAAGCAATATCGCAATGAAAAGGCTTAACCGCTTCGTGAAAATCACTCTCTTTCAATGGCAAAACTTCTTCTGTTTTGTTGTTCTGTATACGCAAGAAGTTCAAGTTGATTTCTAATTGTGCTATTCAATATTATTTCAATTAGGAATATCTGTTTCCCGGTAAAAGGTGAAGGCTCTGCCTGTCTGATCGGCTCCACCTGTGCCGCCTTTTATCGTGCCATTGCCGCCGCAATCTGCGCAAGCTGTTCAAGCTGCGCAATGCCCATGGTCAGGATTGCCGCCTGCAGACGGTCAGCCGCGCCGGTGCCGGTCTTGTTCCCGTGATAGTGATTGTAAAGCTGCTGCGCCAAGGCTGCATCCTGCGCCGTGGTTTCATTATCAAGATATACTTCTGTTGTCTTCGGGCTGCTGTGGCGCATGTACATCTGCGTTTGATAGATATTATCGCCGGTTATCTGCATCACGTTCTGCCCTGCCGTGTGCCGTAGAGAGTGCGCGGTCAATCTGTCAGAATCAAAGCCCGCTGCCTGCATTGCCTTTTTAAGCATCGTGCTGATCGTGGTCGGGGCAATCCTCTTGCCGCCGCTGCGGTTGCCGGTGCTTACAAAAAGCGGGCTGCTGATGGTCGGCCTGTCGGTGCGGCTTTCAAGATAGTCACGGATTGCCGCATATACTTCCGGGGCAAGCGGTTTCTTTGCATCCGGTTCCGTGTGTCCTTTGCCCCAAACAAGCAAGGTTGCGCTGCCGTTCTTCACTTGCAGATCGCGGATATTCGCCCTGCTGATTTCGATTGTACGCAATCCGGCGTTTACCGCTAAGAGATACATAGCATATAAGCGTTTCCCCTGTTCGCCGCTGCGCTGTATCCGGCCTGCCGTGTCCTTCTTCGCATCTGCCGCCGCTGCCTGCCGCGCTTCGGTGCCGGTTACAATGCTTTCTTCAATCGTCTGCACTTCCTGCGCGGTCAAGCTGTCCTTCCTGTGCTGCTCTTTGATTTTCGGTGTATGGATATTCGCGGCAACATTCAGATAAAGCCCTTCTGCCGCTGCCCATGAAAAGAATTGCTTTACGCTTTGGATATACTGTTTTACCGTGTTCGGGCTGCAGGCAATGCGCTGCCGGTTGCCGTTGCGGTCTGTTCTGTACCTCCAGCCCTGCGGGGCTGCTGTATCCAGCTCAACCGCGTCATGCTCTGCTATCAACCATTCGCGGAAATTGATAATATCCTGCCGCTGCGGCTGCTGTACGCCTGCATATTTCATCCATGCCATAAACTGCCGCAAATTGGTTAAATAGGTGCGGGCGGTTTTCGGGCTGCGGTCTATGTATTCCACAAAGGCCGTAAAGAGATTCTGCCCCATGCTCTGCGCGGAAAGTGCCGCGCCGGTTGTGATCATGGCATTGCCGTTCATGTTTTGCCCGTTCCTTTCTTCAATAGCCGCTTCAATGGCAGCTTTCTGTTCGCCTTGCAGATCGTCTGCACGCGTGATTGCTGGAGGCTCTATTGCCGGCCTTTGTCCTTCCTTCATGATTCCTGCCTCCGTTCCTGTGTCCTTTTCCTTTTCCTTTTCCATTATATCGCCAATAATCCTGCGCGTCAACAACATTTTAAACTTCTTGCGTATATTGCTTTCCGTGTTCCTGTTGTGGTTATTGCATTAATATCCGCATGTGTTTCCTTGGATACCGATTAATCAATAATAATCAATAATCGCCATTATTCGCGCGCGCGCGCGAGGATTTTTCTTGCATGTTTTTCGCATGTTTTTGGTATATTTCCCAAAGCAGCAGAGCCGTATAAAAATCCTGATATATAAGGGATTATCAAACCATGGTGCCGCTTTCTTCTGAAAAATAAAATTGGTACAATGGCAACATCAAAAAAGAGGCTTGCCCCTGCCGGGGTGCCTCTGCTGCCTTTTCGCTTATTTTTATTGGTTCATATATTCATCAAGAAACGCTGCCAAGTTCTTTTTATCGTTGGTTACAATCGTTTCGCCGTTTTCCTTGTCTTCCAAAACATAAACCGTTTCTTTGGTTTCTTCGTCATATTCCTGTGAAAAGATATATCCTGCCCGCCGTGCTGCGCGTTCCAGCGTCTTTATATTCATGCGGCCTGCCTCCGTTACCATTTCGCCATGTTAAGAGACAAAGGCGGTTCTGCCCATGCTGCCGTTGTTTTATCTGCATCCGCAAGCCTGTCGGAAAACTTTGCCGCGTTTTCTATAATCATCTTTGCCGCCTGCAATCGGGTTCCTGCGCTGTTAGAATCATCATTCATGATGCCTGCGACAACTTCAACTGCCTCTGATAAGCTGCGGTTCAAGGTTAATACCGCTGCGCGGACAATATCGCTCTTTGCTGCGCTATATGCCGCCTTGAAATCACGGGTTCCCATGCGGTCATATATTGTTCGCGCGCCGATGCCGGTTATTTCTGCGGCCTGCTGTATGCTGCCGCTGTTCAGCAATGCGGCAATGATTTCTTCATCACTTACCGCTGTTTGATTTTTCCTTGCAATCTGCTTTGCCATGCCGGTTACTTCTCCAGTATTGTTTTAAGTGTGCCAAACAGGCTGCGAGCTTCATCGTCTGATAAGGTTATGCCTTTTAGCGGTTTCCCGTCTTTCCATCGCCGCAAATCCAGCTTTGCCGGGTTCCCGTTATAAGATACCTTGTTTAATTCCAGCGTATACCCGGCCTTGTTTTCGCTGATTGAAGAAATATGCTCCGTGACTTGAAATTCAAATCTTTCTGTCATCTGCAGCCCTCCGTTTCATGCCTTGGTTATTCCGCTTCGGGCAGGCTGTCCAGCGTGTTTAAGCACGCGGCACGCGTCTTGAAGATTTCGCCTGCCCTGTGCTGCAATCGCCTGCAGTACCGTTCCATTTCTTCACGGGTTGCCGGTACATAATAACCGGGGGTCTTGCTTTGGCAACTGGCGCAGATCGGCCTGCCCGCCCGCCGTTCACTTTCTACCATGTTAGAAATCTGCCGCCGGTCTACGTTTAACAGTTTTGCAAGTTCCTTTGCGCTGCGTGCATTCTCTTCGCCGGTATTCAGCAATTCAAAGATCATGACTTATCACCTCCAGCCCCTGCAATAGGCGGTGCCTGCTGCGGCTCTTGCGTTTCCTGCGCCTGCTGCGCTGCTCTTCGCTGCCAAAACCGTTCCTGTTGCGCCTTTACCTTATCCGGGTTGTTCCTTGCCCATGCCCTTTTGTATTCCCTGCGGGCTGCTGCTGCTTGTTCTGATAGCATCTTATCACCGCCTTTCCATCATCGCGCATATTGCGCTTCTTGAAGTTATCGCGCCGGTTGCACTTCTTATAACTTCTTGCGCATATTATACCATATATCAAAGAAACAAACAAGGAAAAGATAAGGATATGGAACAAAACGGAACAAGACTCCCTTTACATAAACCGCTTTATTTTGCGTTTTACGGGGCTTGCCTGTTTCCCTGTGTTTTTATCCACCTATAAAAGGAAAGCCCGTCAGATCGCAAATTTTCTGCGCTATCTGCGGGCTGTTTGATTCATGCTCTGATCGCATCTGCAAGGCGGGCTTTCAGATCAACAAACCGCTGTTGCTGGATAAGATCAAGCCTGCCCGCGCTGTATTCCCTGCGGGTCAATTCTTCCATGCAGCCATAAAGCAAACCCATTGCCGCCGGTTTCCCGTTGTGCCGGGTGTATAGTGTTTCAAGCTGCTGCAGCAAATCCGGGTGCGTCTGATCGAGGCTCTTGCAGAAAGTCAGCGTTTCAATTAGTGCCGTATCGCGTGCCGCCTCCGTGGCCTTTTCCTGCATCAATATCCGTTCTGCTTCATCCAGCTTAATTCATCAGCCATGGCCTTTAACTGTTCTTCAAGCTGCTTTGCCTGCTGCTTCATCAGCTTGCGCCGCTGCCGGATATTGGCAATTGCCAGCTCATGCCCGCCGGGGTGCCTGTCTGCGTCTATGATCGCCGCAACGGCTGCGGCCTGCGGGCTGCTGGCTCCAAACATCGCGCCGGTTATCTCCTCCAGCATTGCCGCCGGTGCTGTCTTATCTTCAATGGCCTCTTGCATCCGCGCCCTTAAGGATGACAATTTCTCCGAATCCAACTTTGCCGCAACTTGTTCAACCGTCAGCGTTTCTTGCGCCTGTGGTTTCTGCTGCGGTTCCTGCGCATGTTGTGCGGCATACTGTTCAAGGTTCATCTGATTTTCCCTCCTGCCGTCATAACTCTGCCGGGTTTCCGCTGCTGTGCTGCTGCCGGTGCCTGCGCCGGAACAAACAAATCCCATTGAGGATAATAATCAAAATTGCAAGTAAAGTTACTGATTCCGTATCTGTTCTTTAAGCAGACAAATTTGATTCTGCGCGGTTCCTCTGCCTTTGCTTCATCTATCCGGTTTCGTTTTGCCTTTATATTTCCCTCTTTATCAAAGATTTCTTCATCAAGGCAGGCAAGTTGCAAACCCCAAACAACGTCCGCAGTAAATTCAATGCCGCCGCTTTCTTTCAGCGATTCAAAGGCAAACGGGGTCATATAATTTGCGCGGTTCACGCTGCTAATAACTATGATCGTCAAATCCAGTTCCCGTGATAGCCTTTTCAGTTCCGTTACCGCAAGATCAATTTCGTCTTTCTTGCTGCTGTGGCTCTTTCCGTCTGCGGCAGGCTGTAGGATTTGCAGATAGTCAATTATGATAACCGGTGCCGCGCCGGTGCGCTGCCGGTATCTTCGGATATAGTCTGCAATATAGCCGATATCGCAATTAAAATTGCCCTCTATAATGCTTAACCGTTCGCCGGTCTGCTCTTTATATTTCCGCGCCGCTGCCGTTACCTGTGTAGGAAGATACCCGCGCCGGATGGACAGGCTGGTTACCGCCGTTTTCATATCGGCCTGCGCGGTCATCCGGGCAAGGCTCTTGCTTACCATTTCGAGCCTGCTCTGTTCCATTGAAAAGAATAGCACTTCATGCCCTGCGGCTGCTATTTGGTCTGCCATCTGCAAAGCAACGGTTGTTTTACCAAGGCTGCTGATTGCTGCCAGCACATATAAGCCAGCATAAAGCCCGCCCGCCTTTTCATCAAGGTTCGCAAAGCCCGTCTTGCGGTTCTGCGCCTGTTTGAAGCGGTCAATTTCCCATGCCATCAGATTATCAAGATATGCCGCTGTGTTATCGGGGCGGGCTGCTGTTGAC
>Ga0247611_10010221_pt1 | contig 11072 bp, 22 predicted proteins | sample 177DNAGHGhighgp2_FD_192422 | JGI IMG/M metagenome (GOLD analysis project Ga0247611, IMG submission 192422) | Sheep rumen microbial communities from Palmerston North, Manawatu-Wanganui, New Zealand - 1770 DNA GHGhigh gp2 | ecosystem: Host-associated > Mammals > Digestive system > Stomach > Rumen... | reverse complement strand
ACACGCACTAATCCGAGTCGATGGAACCGTCTCAGAATTTAGCGCGATCTCCACAAGCAATTTTGCGTTCTTTGCGTCTAGCATTTACGCACAATATACATTATTCGCCACGCAGAGTCAATAGGGGTATGTAGCCTTTTGAGCCATTCTTGTCTTCGTCGATGCGATAAATTTCGAGTCGCTTGAACTTCGAGTAGTGTATCTCGAAACTCAGGAAGAATAGCTCTAAACGTACAAACTTGTCGTCCAGTTCAGTGCCGTTCTTCGTGGTGCGAACATCTGTGCATCCGAAGTTGCCTTGCAGTGCGTTGATAATGTCCTGAAGTGTACAATTTCCTGCGATCTTCATGGAGTACTCCTTGAGCTATGGGTAAAAGAAAACCCACGAGAGGAAACCTATGAAAACTCTCGTGGGTCTAGGACTAGTCTAATGGACTAATAGGGGAGATTACTTCTTCTTGTCATCCTTTGCCGGAGCGTCCACCATTTCATCCGGATTGTAGCGGTGGATATGGTCCGGCAACTTGCAGACTGCGAGTTCGAGGTACACATTGTTACCGAACGCCGGAGCGGTGCGGTACGGAACATAGTCCACGGAGTAGTCGATGTCGAGTTCATTGGTCGTGAGCTTGTCATCAATCTTGACCTTCGTGATGTTCGTGTACTTGGAGTCAGCCTTAGCCTTCTCGACAAAGATTTGGAACTGAGTAGTCCACATCCTGTCGTCTCGACCCTTGCGCTTTCCGTTCACGAGGCGCAAGCCGTCAGACTTGAGGAGACCTTCGAGGTCGCTGACTCCGCAGAAGAGCTTTACGAGACCTGCATTGTCGCCATAGCTGATGGTGAGCCACTTCGTCCACTTGCGGAGGATGACCGGAGTCATCACCTTGTTGCCGTTTTCGTCTTCGTCTTCGCGATATACCGGATTGCCCTTTTCGTCACGGAGGTGTGCAGCGAACATAAAGCGAACGGAGTGACGCTTGTCCTTCTGACCCTTCTTGAGATACTTCTTGTCAACCGGAATATTCGCAGTCTGATACGAGAGGATCACAGCCGGAACGTACTCGTCCGTGGGGAAGTTCTGGAAATCGCTCTTGTTTTCGAGAATGGAAGTTTCTTCTTCCTGTTCGAGTTCTTCTGCGAGTGCCTTGGATTCTGCATTTTGTGCCATAATTGGTCTTTCCTTCGCCGAGTTTTTCGGCATTTGTTGTTTGTGTTCAAATAGGGCTTTGCCCACTATAAATATAGAATTTTCTAGCGAGTTACACCCATTTTTTTTTTATTGATTTTGAACCAATAAAATAAGGAAGTGAGAGCTTTGGCTCCCACAACCTTCTCCATATTGCACCAACAAGGGTACTAGTCGAAGTTCAGCTTGTTGTACTTGATGTAGCGGGACGGGAGTCCTTCGCTAGTGACCGCATCGTACACTTCCGGATAGAACTCCTTGAGCTTCTTTGCGTCCACCTTGATACTTCCCTTGCGTTCCACCCACGAGGCGAACTTCTTGCCTTCGCAAGTCGTGCGCGGGGAGTCCATCATCTTGTATGCGAGCTGGTTCTTGAAGTTCTCGAACGCTTCGGTAGCCTTTTCAGCGGCTTCCTTGAGTCGTTCGTATTCTTCGTACTCTTCACGAGTGATGGTCGCATCCTCTCCGGAGCGGTCGCTTTCGCCTGCGAGCTGAGCGATTGCCTTCTTGTCGGACTCCGGATTTCCGAGTACGCTGATTTCAGGAACCGTCTTGGACTGCACACAGCCGTAGATGTAGAGGCACTTGTAGAGCATCTCTTCGACGAACTTCGGGGAGTATTCCACTTCGCGTTCGATGTAGTGGTAGCCGCCTTCACAGATGACTGCAATGATGATAGCCTTGCGGATGCCGGTTACATACATTTGCCACTGCACCTGTGCGAAGTACTTATCCGGATAAGGATTCCACTTGGATGCGGACTGAGACGACTTGCACTCGATGATGCACGGAGTACCGTCTGCGAGAACGCACTGAGCGTCGAGCGAGCACTTCGCCCAATTACGCTGGTAGAGGCGACCCTGAGTAACGGTCTGTGCGAGTTCAGGATGGAGAGTCTTGAACTTGCGAACGAGGTCGTCTTCGAGGATGTGACCCCATTCGAAGAAGCCGTCCGGGTCACTCTGGTCGTCCGGAGGAGCGATGCCCACCTTCTGATTGTACACCGTGAGCGCGCTCTTGTACTGGTCGGGGAACATAATCACCGCAGCCTCCGTGGCGGTGATGCCTTCGGAGCGCCAGCGGAGCCATTCCTGAGAACCCTGAGCCGGAGCGTTAGGGACTTCGTAGGAGAACACGAGACCGACGCCCTGCCTGATACTTCCCCAGTCCTCCGCCGGACCGCAGTTGAACGAGAGGCGTTCGTGTTCCGGTTCGCGAGGGGCTTCGCACTTGTCGACTTCCGGAGCCGGAGCGGATGCCACGCACTCCACCGGTTCCTGCTGTCTTTCGAGTACCTGCGAAGTGCCGTCTTCGTTGACCGGCACCTTCACGCGCTTGAGTTCGCACTGCTTCGATTCGTTGGTTACTTCCTTCAGCACGATTTCATTGCTACCGCAGAGTGCGCAGAAGTTGGGCTGGTCCTTTGTAATAACGAAGGATTCTTCGCTGCACTTGACGCACTTGATGTCATAAGTATCCATTACTTTGTCTCCTTGAATAAGGGTTCGAGTCTGTAGATAAATTCTGTGTTCACCACTTTGGTGCTGTCTTCTGTAGCGAGTATAGACTTTTCGCCGTTGCAAGCGATCGGTCTTCCTACGAATGGAGTAGAGTTAGCGGTGTAACGGGCGACAAACACCGGCACGCTGCACGAGACCACACGGCGAGCGTCCTTGATGTAGGTCGTAAGCTCGTCCTCTAATGCGTTGACAATTTTGTAGAGGACTTCTCCGGTTTCCTTGTCCTGAGTCATTTCCCTCAGCCATCCCATAGCGATGTACATCCCGTTGCCGAACGTGCCGACTACGAGCGTTCCCTTTTCGATGTCTTCGCCATCGAAGTTGTTGCCGGTTGCATATGTGAAGGTACTCGCAAGCTGTACTGATTCCTTTTTGAACGTGATGAAGTTTTCTTTCATAGGTTATCCTTTTTGTTTATTGTTGATGGCGCACCACTCGTCGTAGCACACTTTGACTTCGAGGAACTTTTGCGGGTCGCCTCCCTTGTCGGGGTGGTTCGTCATGCAAAACTTCTTCCAAGCCTGATGAATGTCGGACTTCGAGCCGATGCCTCCGAGGAGTTCCCTCAGATGGTGGTCTAGCACGGAGTCGCTCTCGACCGTCACGAGTATCGCATCGAACATCTGCTTCGTGCGGGCGCAGTTGTAGAGGATGTCCTGACCCGTTACCACTCCGCCGTTCCACTTGAAATGGAGCCAAGTGAAGTACGTGATGATGTTCGTCTGACCGGTGGCAATCATACGCCTCCACCACATCACGAGGGATGCCGGGGAGTGCGTGATGCCACGCTTGCAGAGCTGGATGCAGAGCTTGATGAACGGTTCCGATTGCTCGGTCGCGAGTTCAAGAAGTACTGCCTGGTTGTATGCGCACCAATTACCCATCTCCATAAGGGTAAAGATGTTCTCCCTAAGCCTGCACTCGCCTTCGAGTTTCTTAGCCCACGGAGCGACATAGAACTTGAAGTATTCCGGAGAGCGGCGCATCACCTTCTCGATAAGCTCGGTGGCGGTATCGAAGGCGAACTGGTCTTCACTATTCATTATCGGTTTTTGACGAGCCATTTGTCAACGCCTCATAATGCGGTTTCCAATTCTTGAAGTCGTCGAAGACCTTTTCCACTTCCTTGTCTATCCACTTCGCGTAGTCGATGTATTCGCCACGCTTGCGGTATTCGTACTTCTTGAGGATTCCCTGGCCAACCACATACTTGACCTTGGCTTCGAGCATAGCGAAGAGGTTGTCGTTGTGGTCGTAGAACGGGAACTTCTTGCGCATACGGGAAGTAGTCATCTTGTTCAGATGGATAAATCCCATACTCGCCGGATGACCGTGGACCATATAGCCTTGCTGTACCACGTCGGAGTTCACGAGGTCAGAACTCTTCCGATTCAGGATAGCAATTTGGTGGTTCCACTGCTCCTCGGAGGCAATCTCCGCAATGGGGAAAATCACAGAGTCTTCTGTCTGTGGAGTCGCAGGTTTTTCCTGCACTTCTTCGTTCGGATTCATTTTGAATCTCCTTTGTATTGATTAAGTCATTCATAGGGAGTGTTCCTTTGTTCGTAGCACTCGGACCCGCACCACTGCTGGAGTGATGCGAGGCTGAATGTTACTTTATCACGATTACTTTGTTACCGCTTGATACATTTCGAGTACGCAGTTTTCGATATGCTCCCTGAGCTGTCTCGTTATCGGGAAACAGAAGTAGCGCAAGTTTTCGCCCTTGTAGAACAGGTCGAGAGGATAGCCTACATACAGACCGTTCTCCCCGTCCATTATGCGGAGTCCGTTGATCACGAGCTGGTCGTTAAGCATTACATGTGCATATCCCTTCATGCGTCCGAGGTTCGCACCATCCTTGAAGGGAAATACCTTTACCTTCGTAACAGCGAGTACATCGAATTGGCTGTCTCTGGGATGTTCTTCTCTAACCGGAGGTTCAAGCTCGACCGGTGTCTTACCCTTCTCAGGTGCGCCCGTCAGTACTCCGTGAAGTTTTGCGATTTCGTCTGCAATGCGTCCGAGTTCGTGCGGCACACGCTCGCAGAACTCCATTTCAATCTTTGTGAGTCCACTCATTTATACTTCCTTTGCGGTTTTTCCGCTCTAATTGGGCTTTATCGCCCATATTTAATATATAGTTGTTTGGGATTTTTCACCCATTTATTTTATACATAAACGCAAAATTACCCCCGGTTTTATCCTATTTATAAGCGTGGAACAAAAAAAATTTTTTTTTATTTCAGAAAATAAATTTAGATATAATACGGGGGTATTTTGAAAACCTAATTTTGCGATTCTCGCCGGAGTGCTGGGCGGCTATGCCAACTCCTGCTGTAATTTTGCGAGTAGTTCACGCTTTGCGGACTCGCTAAGGCGACCCACGAGCTTGTCCGGATCAATCGTTCTCGGCTTCGGCAAGTTGGCGAGGATTTCGGAGAGCTTCGTGCCGTTCGGGTAGTTGCGAGTGATGCGGGTGTGAGAAACGTTCAGGCACTTCGCGACATCGTTTGCGCTGAGCGTAGCCTGGGAGAGCTTTTCCTTGAGGGAGTCGATGAGCGGTTTCACGAAGTCACGCTTGCCGCCTTCATCCAAGTCGTTTTCGTAGTTGAACGGGTCGGTGAGTCCGCCGACATTCTTGTCGGATGCACGCATACCTGCACTCGCCGGAGCTTCAAACGTCTGCGGGATTTCGTTTTCCTGCACTGCTTCCGGAGTCGGAGCGATTGCGTCGGAAGGACTCGGCACGTTTGTCGGGATTTCGGTAGCGCCCTGCACTGGCATACTCGGCATCTTGGGCACGGAGTTGATTGGACGGACTTGTGCAGAGTTGTTCGGGTTAATTGGAATCATATATTTAATCTCCATGGTATTAATGATGATGTTAGACTTCCATAAATATAATAAAAATTTCTCCCGAAGTCTAACATTTTATTATATTTGTTGTATGATTAGTAAATTAGAACAATTGAAAAGAGCCTCGGAGGAACACAAGAAGTTCCGCGAGACTCCTCAGTGGATAATGTTCCGAAAGTATATGCTCTCGTTGCACAATATGACTTGCGACTTCTGTCAGACCAAGTACAAGCAGACTGCACGACTCGATGTTCACCATATGTATGATACGAACTATACCCGCCTTGAGGAGTCTAGGTTTATGGTGCTCTGCAAGCAGTGCCATACGTTCATACACTCCAAGGACAAGAGTCCGGCTTTCAAGCATCTAGTGCATCGAGTCGATTATATCTCAGTAGTACAGAAGCCACAGGAGCGTAAAGACGACTCCGGCAAAGATTAGACTGCACATATGGCGTACCTCTCTTTTGGGTTGCGCTTGTTCAGGTAGTGCGCCACGAGGAGCGCTTCGATCCGGTCGTACCGGCATATCCCCTTCATTCCGGAGTGCAGTTCAACTAGATTGTACATTTGTCTATTCATTGGATTCCTCCTCCCTCTCGTCAGAGAGTTCAATGTTTGTGGCTGTCATATAGCTCGTGGTTGCCATATTATAGCCGAGTAATTCGAGTTCACCTTCGATAGTCTCGTTGGTGTAATTGTCAGGCACATCGCACGACACGAGTCGGACCTTCGCATCTGCGTAGTCGAGGATTGCAATGTCAATAGTCATCGTCTGCCCTCCTTTGCATCCTGTACCTGCCAGCGTTCGACTTCCGGGAAGCCCGGACCCACGAGCGGAACTCCGCCGTTGCCCTTGACGATTTCCCTCGATACGCAGAAACTCGCTTCGAGCTGCTGGATAATATTGAGGTCTGTAGGAATACCCGCCTGCTTTGCGTAACGCTTGAGCCTCGCGAGAGTTGGCTGGAAGCGCTCCTTGCGGTAGACGTCGGCGAGTTCTTCAGGAATATAGAAAGCGATAATCATTTCTTTGACTCCTTTTCTCCATATGGATACTACATTTCCTTGAGTACGTCAGTACCGAAGCCCTCAATGAGTGAAGGCATCGGTAGCGTCAGTTCGGTGAGTATAGCCTGTGTATGGTTCTTGTCGAGGACTACGGCAGCACCCTGCTCTTCGAGCCAGTCGACCATGAAACCGCATATCTTGGAAGTGAACATGAACACACGCTTTATGCGGTCTTCTTCGGAGTCGCCCGGGCGGAGTTCGTTGCACATGCCCATGATGTCGAACATGTGCTTGAGCGAGCTGTGGATCTTCTTGAGCATGACTTCCTTCTCCTCGTCGCCGAGCGGCTTACTGATGGAGAACTGGTGCTGTGCATAGGAGTTTTCGTTTTCGTTTGTCATTTAGTCTTCCTTCTGTTGAGTGATATTGAATATAGTCTTGTACGCCCATTCCGCACTCCGGCAGGCATCCGCGAAGTCGTTGGGCTTGATGTCGTGAATCTTTGACTTCCATGCAGCAATGTACGCGGCGGAGTTCTTTACCGTGGGAGTCATTCCGAGATGACCGAGGCAGAGGCAGGCGCAAAGCTCAGCCACAAGTTCCTCTTTCGCGTACTCGTATTTCCTGTTGCAGAAGATTTCGGTGCTGTGTCCGAGTTCGTGGAACACCGCTCCCCAGAACTCCTCGCGGTTCTCGAAGTCGCGCTCATCCGGAACGATGATGTACCGATGAGATGGAGAATAGTGGGCCGAGTCGCCTCCCCATCTCACGCCGAGGTTAGCGCGTGTCGCGTACTCCTCAAGCACGGGCTTCGCATCGCAGTCAGCCGGTGGCGGAGCGCTCCAGATGTGTGCGAACTTCGGTTCGAGTGTCGTATCGGAGATGTGGAACACCGTGAACGCACGGAGTACATACACGGATTCCTTCTCGCCATCATCCCGTTCTTTTAGGTATGTCTTCGAGAAGTACACGCGATGTCCCTTCGACCCCTTCTTGACGCGACCGCCTTCGGAGTTGATCTGGTGTATCGTGGCGTATTCTCCGGCGCACCCCAAGAGCATACGGTTGCGGAGTCCGGTATATGGACTCCCGTTGTAGTGGTTAATAATCATCGAAGGTCTCGCGACCCACGGCTTGTGCCACGGGACGACTCCTTCTTCGAGTTGTTTCATGATTGCATTAAATATATCTTCGGTTGCACTCATAGTCCCCTCGCATTATCGAAGTAAATCTTTTTCCTGCTGCCCTTGGGATAGATGAAGAAGCCGAAGTCGTAGCCTCCGACGATGCCATAATCCTTGGCAGTGTAGTGGTAGAATACGCCCCAACAGCTCTGCTTGAGGTCGTCCCTAGTAAGGTCAGGGTATTCCTCGAGTATCTTGTAGGGAAGTTCAGTGTGAGTCATAGCCCATACCTCCATTCCAAGTCATTGCGCCACGCTTCGACTACTCCATCGAATCTCCGGCGAGGCGCCATAAAGTTTTCAAGTTCCTTGATTGTGTCGAAGTCGAAGCCCCTGAGCTTCGCGAGCTTATAGAGATATTCTCTGGTCATTACTTGCCTCCATAGTAGTTAGCGAGGTCAATGAATCTATTTGCGTGCTTGATTGCACGCCTGTACTTGCGCTCGCAGACTTCGGCATCCTGCACTGTAGGCGCGAGTATGATAGCGTAGTGCATAGACTTCGCCTGATTTGTACATTTCCTAGCGCACTCTATGCAGTGTTCGGATTTTGATATGCTTATCATTATGCCTCCGCGAGCTTGAGTATGACTACGAGTCCAACGCTTACGACTGCCCCGAGTATTCCGTGGCATATTGCATTTACGAACTTGTTACGCCTTAGCATCTTTTCCTGATACTCTAAGTTGGCGGAGTCGATTTCCTTGAAGTTCATTAAGTACTTCCTTTGCGCGTTTGCGCGAATAGTTTAAGTTCTGTTTCTTTAGACTCCAGCGGATCGAGTCCACTGTGGCAAGTCTGATGTGTTGGTTGAGTATATCGGCGGCGACTTCCTGAGCGTCTGGGCTGAGTGCCTTCATAAAGGACTCTTCGTCGAAGTCGCGCTTGGCGGGCAGGACTTCTTCAAGCCCTTCGATGGCGACTTCTTCGACAACTCGACGCTCACAAGTAAAGAAGCACCCCGCCTTCATCAGGTAGGATGCTTGCTGAGGTATCGGGCGAGTAGTGTCCAAGTTCAGGTACGCCTGAGCCACTGCACTCCACGCCGAGTTCTCGTCGCATCGTCGCTTCGCCATTATACTCCTGACGATAGCTTTGAAATTGAGCATACTTCTTATGCCAACCCAATCAATGCTTCGCACTGTGCTTCGAATGGTACTTCGTATATCGGTACTTCGGAGGTCGGTACGATTACTGTTCTGAATACTTCTTTACCGAACTTGAACCCGCCGAGCGCTTCGGGAACACGCAATGCTTCGCGCTTCGCATAGAGTCGTACTTCGGTCTTTTCCGTGAGGCGTAACGTGAAGTTGTTGATTGCTACTCCGTTGCACACGACAGTAGCCTGTACTTCGCTGTGTACTTCTAGGTCGTGTGTTTTCGTTACGAACACGCCCCACGGAGTTGTCGCATATGAGTTGTCGCCTGAGTCGCTAAAGTATAGCGTGCCATACTCGGAAGTACATTTAGTAAAATTTTTAATCATAGATTTTTTTTTCCTTTTGTCTAAGGTTTATTTTGTTGTTATAAATGCGCTAATTTCGCGCCAAACACTAATATAATAAATTTCGCTCTAAATGGGACTATACATACAAAATAAATTTTATATGGTGATCTGGTCAAAATCCAAATAAAAAAAAGTCTATAGCAGTCTATAGCAGTCTATAGCAGTCTATAGCAGTCTATAGCAGTCTATAGCAGTCTATAGCAGTCTATAAAAAAAAAACCGCCTAAAATAGCGGTTTAAAATAGTTTAGAGCTGTTTATATTAGCGCATTGATAGTTTATGCTTGAATAGTCTAGAATACGCACTAACACGCTTTAAAATTGGCTCTAAGTGTTCATCTTTAAAATAGAAAGTTTGAACATTTGCGGGGCTTAAATTTTCGTATCTATCTATATCTATATAGTTGCCAGTCAAAGATACATAAAAGCCCAGCTCTATTTTAATAGATATAGATAGCTTCATTAGCTTTTTTAGCTCATTTGGTGTAATAAATTCTTGTTTCATTTATAGCAGTCCTTTTTTAGATAGTTAAAAAAAAGCCCACTATTTAGAATAATGGGCTTAATGTTTTAGTTTTGGTTTAGGCGTTCAGTGCGTTGATTTCGTCAGCACTGAGACCCGTAATCTTAGCAATTTGGTCTACTGAGAGCTTAGCCAAAAGCATATTTTTTGCCATCGTGGTTTTAGCGGTTTTTTCAGCTTGTTTAGCTATTTCGGCAGCACTTAGCTTTCCAGCGTCTTTAGACCATGTTGCGAAAAAGTCGCCCAATTTTTCGTAAATTGTGCCTTTGCGCTTTTTGATTTGATTTGCGATAGCACCACTAGACGTTCCGCAAATTGTGCTCAAGCTTTCAGTTTTGATAGAATATTCTTGCGTTTCATCGTCGAATTTAACAAAAAAGCCCAATTCTTTGGTAAGCAACACATCTATAGCTTTCTTTGTGTTATCGGCGATAACTTGAGCGTTTTTAATGTCCGAAAGTTTGGTGTTTTCAGTGTAGTTCATAATATTAGTCCTTTGTTTAGGTTTATTGTTTATTGGTGCTTTATTGCTCCAACACTTTTAAATATACTCAAATGTTTTCTAGTTGTCAATACTTTTTTTTTTATTTAGTGCATTTTTTTTTATCGGTGCTCAGAAAGTATAAGATATAGGAAGTATATAAAGAATACTATAAGTACATAATGAGTATATAATAAAAGTATATCCCCACAACACAACATAGTATAGATAACATATATTATAGCAAAGTAACTTCTAAGCGCTTATAGATAAAGTCTATGTACTAATACTTTATTCACACCATGGACGAAGTACTATAGAGTACATTGGACGCATACACGATACACCCGATGGACGGAGCGCACACACGATGGATGGACGGAGCGCATGAGCCGGAAATGGACGGAACGCAGGAAGGATATGATGGACGGAGTGGGGGGGGGTCTAAGGCATAACAAAGAACAAAAGAGCGGAGTAGCTTAGCACGTATTACACCCTATATCTAAAGGGGTATGTAGGACCCTAGAGCGTGGTGGTGTACTGGTGCAGGGTATAGTGTGGTGTACTCGGTGGAGTATATAGGTGGAGTATAACACGGTGACTCGGCTATAAGCGTACATAGCATAAAATCGGCTTCGGCAAAAAAAAACTTCAAGAAATGTTTGCACTCCAGCGAAAATTTTGTTATATTGCTCGATGAACGGGACACCATCCCGTGTACCCGTATTCGCAAGGATACGGAGAACAGGCTGAAAAATCGCTCCTATGGCTCCGTATCTTGAATCGAACTTCAACTAAGGA
>Ga0247611_10010220_pt1 | contig 11073 bp, 16 predicted proteins | sample 177DNAGHGhighgp2_FD_192422 | JGI IMG/M metagenome (GOLD analysis project Ga0247611, IMG submission 192422) | Sheep rumen microbial communities from Palmerston North, Manawatu-Wanganui, New Zealand - 1770 DNA GHGhigh gp2 | ecosystem: Host-associated > Mammals > Digestive system > Stomach > Rumen... | reverse complement strand
CATTTCTTTCTGATTCAAAGTCTTAAACATAGTATTTTTCTCCTTTTCTGTTTGTTGCTGTACCGGCCTTTTCAGCTGGTTCTTATTTCGCATCATCGAGAACTTTTAAACATATCTCTTATAAATATAGCGGGTAAGTTCGGTTATTCCGCTGCCACTGGCTACCTGTTCGGTTCTGACAAACTTTTTATCCCTACCGAGATAAACTGTCCTGTTTCCTACTCGACGATAATACTTATAAATATCATAGACGGGGACATAATAGAATCCGCCGTTTACACAAAGCATTTCGTTCTGATTCAATGCTCTGAACATGGTTTATTCTCCTTTGAATTACTCTTTATATTTGGCTGAACGGATTAGATAAACCGCCCCCGGTTTTTATACATAGAGATCCTTAGTGTAGTACTTAACAATTTCAGTTCTGGAATCGTTGCTGGCTACGCACTCAAGTCTGATATAAGTTTTCGGGCCATAGTAACTGCTGATAATCTTACCGCCCTTGTGAATCTTGTAATGAGTAATGGAGTATACCGGGATATACTTCACGCCGCCGTTAACCTTCAGCATCTCGTTCTGATTTAAACTCTTAAACATAATACTTTCTCCTTTTCAGTCTGTTTTTCTTCATCCTTGTCTGCACAATCGCTTTATCTTTTGCGTGATTGCGTTTAAGGATATACAGGAATGGTTCTTCGAATCCATTCTCTAATCCCGCTATTGTTAGCTACCTGTTTCATTCCGATCCGGACCTTCCTGGTCTCTTTGACTATCCAGCGGTCTCTGAACCGGACGTAGTAAACATACACATCATAGACGGGAACATAATAAAAACCACCATTTACTTTCAGCATTTCTTGCTGATCAAGTGTCTTAAACATAATTCTCTCTCCATAAACCGCCTGTATCATTTGCCATCACGCCGGTTCCACTGACCTGTAAGACCGGTTATGATTGGTCTGCAGGCAATTATACATAGAGGTACTTAGTATAAGTATTAACGATTTCCGATCTGGGATCGTAGCTGGCTACCTGCTGGGTTCCGGCGTACTTTCTGCTGGTAGTAGTGCTGATAAGCTTACCGCCGCGATAGGTCTTGGTGATGTAAACGTTATAAACCGGGATATACTTGAATCCGCCGTTCACGTTCATCATTTCGTTTTTGTTCAGTGTCTTAAACATGATACTCTCTCCTTTTTTAATGGTTTTTAATGGTGCCGACTCGAAGCGATATCAACTTCTCGTGGCAAATACAACGTTGCGATTTAATTATTCAATTTCCACCCCCAAATTTTCAACATTTCGTTGATGAACGACATATTTTGTTGATGAACGACATATTTTGTGAAAAATGTGTGATTTTTCTGTGAGAGAAATATGACCGAAGGCGTCCTTAAAAAGGAGTCTCCGGTCCGTCTTTGGATAAACAACGAATCAAATCTGCTCGTTTTTTATCGTGTCTTCATCAAATTTACAATCAAAACAGCAGTTCCAAGCACACCGAAAACAGCCGCTGCGATCTCCGTTTTTTGCAAAACAAAGGCTATGGGTAACCCGATACCCATAGCCCACACTCATGACTTGCCTGTAGCAAATATCTTCTGTATTAATCGCCCGATGCAGAGACCAATGATTAAACCAACCATATTCAGAATTACATCATCGATATCGGGACTTCGACCGACAAAGTATTGTACAAATTCAATTATCAGGCATAAAACCAATCCGTTTAAGAACAGTTTTCTGATAATCCTTTCCTTTTCCCCGAATGCAAGAACCCCAATTACTCCAAAAGGTATATAGAGAATTGCATTGCCTATAAGATTCAACACTCCTGTTGATCTGAAATTGTCAACTCGTGTATCATTCCCAAATAAAAACTGTCGAATCGAACGAAGCGGAATACAGTTAATATGAGGTTTTTCCTGAGACGTGAAAATATACAGACGAGTAACCCCATCAGAATCCGGTAAAAACTTCCAAGACGGAATAATCGTAATACTCAGCAGAAACAGAATATACATAGCGAACGCGAACCACAATGCTTCTTTTCGCCATGGTGGCCTTGCCTCATGCCTGCTTCGCTTAATTGTTCGGAACAGTATATAAGCAACCGCTCCCAGAGCAATAAATGGAAACCCGTTTCCTATTGCTACGCGAATAGTATTCATGCTATTTTCTTGTTATACTCCTGTTGCTACTCTCATGAGATGTCACCATTTCGCTTTCGTTCGGTGGCATCACTATGTTCATTTTCGTGTCACAAATTGCGCAGGACCGTTCAAGCCCCGCGCAATTATACCGTACAAGATTTATTTATTTTCTGCCGCAACTCTTCTTGCAGCATAATACTTTGGTGTTCCTTCCATATATTCACATACAAAGTTTTCTGGAAGTTCAGCATCATCTACAACTATATCTTTCTCCAGTAACTTATTTGCAATTGCAACTAAAAGTGCTCCTTTACTAGATTTCGATTCTTCCAACACGTATTTCAGAATATAAGGAACAGCTCCATCTATTTCGGCAAGTCGATTATATAACTCTATGTCCTTACCAACTATGTTATAGTTACCACTATCTTCTGGCGTCGATTGCGTGTATTCTCCTATTGCGGAGTATACTCGTTCTCTTTTATTACCATCCGCCCAATAATACGAATAGGCATCCATCGTAAACGCTTCTACATTTTGTTCCGGGAACAAAGAATAAAACTCCCCGAAAGGGTTCGCCTGTTCTATCGAATGATAGATTTCATACTCGTAACAAATATGTTTTCCAGTTGCAAATTGGAATTCTATTGCAACTATAGCTGGTGCTACTTCGATATTTACATTTCGTCCCTGATAGTTTTTTCGAGCTTTTCGAAGGCAGCTTTTCAGCACCTTGATTGCTTCTTGCTCTGTGGTTTCAATATGCTTCCCGTCTACTTCTGAAACTAGTTTTACCGATACAACTTTACCAAAGACAAAATACTTTTGATTAGCACATAACCAAACAAGCAAAGAGGAAACGACAAGAACGAGGGCAACAATCATTGTAACTACTCTCTTCCAAGTTTGTTTAACACGTTTAGTTTCTTTCATCTATTTGATTGTTTGATCTATCCCTTTCAATTTGTACCACACTGCTCTCGTTGCCCGCCGGAATCATTATCTTGACTACAATTACATATACCAATTCTCCGTCATCATTTTTCGACAAATAACCATCGATTTCGCTATAGCTTACTTTGGCATCCAACTTCTTATTAAGGTTGTCTATCGCTACTGCTTTTGCCTTGTTACATTGTTGTGTATTTATTTCACATCCATCATAACAATTCCTGTTAAATTCAGAAACTGCCGTTATGCACCCTTCCGAAGCCACCCAAATACGCAGTGCATCGTCTGTTTTTACATCGTTTCCGTTATAGATGTTTTCGATATAATACACCGTTCCGTTGACAATCCCCGGCACATCGTTTGCGTCCGCCTTAGCTTCATATGGCATAAATGAAAACATCATTGAAATCACCACAAGAAGCATCAGCACACATTTGCATGTCTTTTTTCGTTTTTGCATCATAGTAACCCCCCTTATAGTATTTTAATACTACAAGGCCCAATCGCCTTTATATCAGTATAGCAAGATGAAAGAATCGTTTCAAGTGTTAAATGATTACAACAGAATTACATGAATTACACTTTCTGAACTATTGTTCCATCGTCCTCAGCATCTCATGCTCCGCAACAAACCGGACCATGTGCGCAGCGATGTAGCTGACCATTTCCGCGCAGTCGAGGCGTTCGAGGAGATGGGCTTCATCCAGGACGCAGACTACCTTTTTATGCGCCGCCTTGGTCTGTTCGATGGCGCGCTGCAGATTCCGTTTGGAATCGCCGCGGTAGAGCCGGGACTCGAGTCCGAGCTGGTCAAGAAGACCGGCATACAGCCAACGCGGGGTCAGTTTGGAATCGGACAGATACAAAAGCGTGTACCGCTCCTTCGGAAGGCTGTGATCAAACATCCGGATCAGCGTGGATTTGCCACAGCCCGGTTCCGACATCACCACCGTAAACAGCTCATTGTCCGCGGCATACCGGAGCCGTCCGACGGCATCCTTCAGTTTCTTCGAGTAGTACTGCCGGTCGGCGGGGATGTTTCTGCGGACTTTTTCCTGTCGCGCTTTTTTCTTATGGAGTTGATTCCGTACGCTACACAAACAAGCGAACCGACGCCTAAAGCAAAGCAAACATGCAGGCCGTATTTCCACGTCGCTTCTGGATGAAGAACGGAATCAACAAAGAACCAAATCAAGCCGACGATCAAAACAAATGCTGTGACGAACGAAATAACTGCTTTTTTCATGATTTATGCTCCTTTATTGCAACGCGAATAGTATTCATGCCTATAATATATTTCTCCGATTGTTATCGTTTCTTCATCAAATAAACAATCAGCAGAACAGTTCCCAGCACACAAGACACCGCTGCTCCAATCAAAAACACCTTGGCAAGATAACGTCCCCACGGCCCCTTCCATGTGGGAGTGGCAAGCGCCACGCAAAACAGAATTCCATCACCCAAAAGGAACAACACGCACAATACATAAGAAATAATCCAAAACCGTTTACTCACTTTATTCTCCTTGTCTTCATCTGCATATTTGCGGCGACAGAACAAAACTACAAATATAGGATACACTTATTTCGTTATTTTTTCTCACCTAATAACTATGATGTCCTCTTGGCTTATAGTTGAAGCAAGAGGCTATGGGTAACCCGATACCCATAGCCCACACTCATGACTTGCCTGTAGCAAATATCTTCTGAATCAACCGACTGACAATGCTGTCTTTACTTTTCTTTTTTGGTTTTCCACAGAGAATTTACCAATACACCAAATGCTCCTACAGCTGTCAGTACACAGGCAACCAGAATTTTAACGAACGGTGATTTTCCCATCGCAAATAAGACAATCTCCGCTATAACCAAAAACACTAAAACACCAATGATAAATACTCTTCCAGATTTTGTCATTATACCAACCTCCAATCATTCATAAGATTCAATTGCCCCAAAGGAAATATATCCTGCGCTTTGCACCATACCTGTCAAATTCTCACTAAAAACTGCATTTTGGACTATTTGCTTCTTTATCTCTTTTGCTGAAGTACTACTTGAACAGGCTCTGATTCTTACCGCCTCCGCCACAACAAACGGGACCGCATAAGAAGTACCGCTACAGAGTATCATTCTTCCGTTTCCATCCATAGTAACTATGTCTGCTCCAGGCGCTGCTATATCTACATAATCCCTACTGTAATTTGACACTTCACTGATATATCCATCAGCCCTCATTGCCGCTACAGATATTACATTATCCAGATTATACATTGCCGGGTAGCTAGAGACTTCTCCTAACCGAGTGCCTTCATTCCCGGCAGGTACTACAAATAGCATGTTTGATTGCTCCATTTGAGACTTTAACTTATCATCCTTGATATTCATAGTCAGGCTAAAGCAACAAATTTCAGCACCGCATTGTTCAGCATACTTTATTCCTGATATTACTTGATCTACGCCGCAAAAGCCTTGATCATCAAGAACCCGGATAAGAATAATCTTAGCACTGCTACCACACATTAATCCCTTGAATCCGAATCTGGATCCTGCCAATATATTCAGCAAAAGGGTTCCGTGTGATTCAGTATTCCCCCCAGCTTCAATCAGGGGATAGCCCTCTCTAATAGATGCACCAACAATATCATCAGTATATCCGTTATTGTCATTATCAATTCCATCTCCTTCAACCTCTCCGGGATTCTTCCATAAAAGAGATGCCTGTATCGAGTCAACGGCGAAAGAAGAATCAATAATTGCTATAACAACTTCATTATCTTGCGGAATCCCCAGCTTTTCCGGAACAACTCCATCCAGTTTTACTGCAAAACACGTTTCGCCCCATGAAAACTTGTCCGCGCTATCGGAAGGGAATTTCCCTGAGTAAGACTCACTCCACCAAGCCAAATCTATAAATTCACATTTTAGGCCTGTTTTCCCACATGAAAACGCTCCTTGCTTAGGATACACATTTGGATTATATACATGTGAAATAATAACACCCTGTGTTCTTTTTGTCGCACATCCGCAAGTTATCAAAAGCATCAGTGATATTATGCACCAGGCTAAGAAAACTGTTTTACTGTTTTTTCTAACACTATTCGCCAAATATGAATCTCTAATACACCCTGGTTCCATAAGCTTTTGTCATATCAAAATACGTATCTGCCTCTTTGTAAGCTGCATATGCTTTGTACAAATGGTATATACCCGTTGCGTCAATCCCTAAGGCTGCCAACGCTGCTCCGGCAAGAACTTTACTCGGTGTAACCAACAGTATAATACAAGCCGCTACCATCACTGCGGCCGAACACCCTACTAACCCTGTTTCGCGTATATTTTCATCAACCTTTTGCTTGTAGTCATTAAAATATGGTGCGTCATTCTTTAATCTGTATCCTCGAACACATCCTATTTCAACATAGCCTAAATCCGGACTGCTTGTTCCGATTCGGTAATAATGGTAATACTCATTCCCATTAGACTTGTATGCAATCGTCATGTATCTATACGCTCCATAGCCTGCTGACGAGATTGTACTGTCCTTCGCCCGCCTTATCATGCCGGAAACATCTTGCCGCTCTTCTTTTGCTTTCTTATATTTTTCGCCTCCAAAGATACTCTTCCCTACATACACATAGTCAGTTTTAGTCATCTTCCCTTTCGAAAAGACTATCTGCGTTTTTGCCCGAGTTTCTTCGTTAATGTATTCAAGGGTAAAGTTTTCCTCGTCTAAAACATCCATTGAAACAGAATAGTTTACCCCGTTCTCGTCAGTTATTTTTTGCTTGGTTTTTCTTCCCTTCGCTTTTCCTCCTGCAGCATAGAGACTGTACTTGAGCAAAGTGTCAAAACAAGCATTATCGCTATTACAGCCTTTACAATGTGTTTTTTCATTCTTGTCTCCATTCTCTTCTTCACTCCTTTAAATCTTCTTAAATAACCTGACATCTAACTACATTAAAACACTTTTTGTTTAGTTGTTCGGAATTCCCAGAATATGACGAAGCCATTCCCAAAAGTCATAATCATAAAGAATAAACTCCTTATCGTTCAATTTCTGCGCACCTCCTTTTTTTTGCTTTCATTATGCGAAAAAAAAGGCAAAAAAAGCAATGATTTTTGGATGAACGACATATTTTGTTGATGAACGACATATTTTGTGAAAAATGTGTGATTTTTCTGTGAGGGAAATATGGCCGGAAGGTACCCTTTTTCGGGGCCATCCGGTCATATGATTTTCGCTTTTATTCTTTTTTGCAGGATTATTTATCGGTTTCTGTCAATCGTAACACGCTTTATGAAGGCAAAATACGCCTCCTTCACGGGATACAAATACCTTCTTCCGACCGGGACAACAACGCCGTTGGTCATCTGCAGATTTGCTCCGTTCATCTTCCCGACATGCTGAAGGTTGACCAGATAGGACTTGTGCGTGCGAATCATCGTCGTTCCTTCGATTTGCTCTTCAATCTCCTTGGTACTGCTGAACCCCGAAAATTCCCCGGTCTCGGTGTAAATGGAAATATAATTACCCTTAGCCTGAATCAGGACAATGCGGTCGAGCGGGATATACCCGTCCCCGTCTAAAGTCTTGTAGGTTATTTCGATATTTTCCTTCTCTTCCCGAATCACGGTCTTCAGACAGGTTTCTATTCCGATTTTGTCCAAAGGCTTCTCAAGAAACGCCAATGTCTTCAGGTCAACCGTCTCCCACTTAAGCTCCTTGTGGCTTGTCACAAAAACGATTCGCCAGATTAGCTCGTTCTTTCGCACTTTTGAAAGAACCTCAAGGCCGTCCGCACCGGGCATTTCTATATCGAGAAACAGCAGATGAATCTTTTCTCCCTGATAATCGAGTACTTCCTTCCCGGACTTAAACTCGACGAACTCAGCCTGCTGCCGGTCCTGCGTATTCAAATAAGCGCTGCAGATTTCCTTAATCTGCCCGCGGTAAGTGGGTTCATCATCACAAATGCCGATTCGTATCATGGTTTCCTCCGAGTTCCGAATGATGTGTCATTTTTCATTTTCATTATGAAAATATCCTCCGGAAAATGCAATCACTTTTGGATGAACGACATATTTTTTGGATGAACGACATAAATTCGGCCTCAAAGTATGATTTCCACACTGAAATTGCCCGGTTCTTCCACAATCTGAATCTCCCCGTTCGCCTTTGCAACCGTGTTCCGGATGTTCAGCAAACCGAATCCGTGGTTCTGATAATCGCTCTTCGTGGTACCGTGCCGTCTTCCGATTTTGGGATTCTTCCGGCACGTATTGGCAACCCGGATGCAGATTCTGTCACGGAACGAACCGCAGGAGACATGAATCTTCCGTTCGTTTCCTTCCTCCACCTGCTCCGCGGCTTCAACGGCGTTGCTTAAGAGATTGGAAAATAGCACGCAAAGATCATACGCATCCGTCTCCGTCTGACCCAACATGCCGCCGTCCCATTCCCACTGAATCTGAGCGCTGATTGCCTTTTGGTACCATTCACTGATGATGGCATCCACAACGCCGATGCCCGTAAACTTCTGCACGGCGAGTTTGCTTGTTTCCGCACGCAGCCGCTCAACATACGATTTCAGCTGCGGCATGTCATTGGCCTGAATGCACTGCTCAATCACAGTCAGATGCGCATTGATATCGTGCCGGAACCTGCGGATTTTCTGATCATTTTCCACAATTTCGCGGATATGTGCTTCCTGCCTTTTCAGACAGAGCTGGTAATAATCGTTCTCCATTTTATACCGGAATGCTTTCTTTCCGATATTCGACTGCCACAAGATGAGAGCTATGAAAACAATCCCGACAACGGCAAAGCAAACGGCAAGCGCCCGGGTCCAGTCCGAAAAGTCGGTTTCCCCTTTCATCACGCCCTGCGATATGCCGATCATGACGAAAAGACATCCGGAACCCAAAAGGGCAATCATGTACTGGGGAATACTGAAAACCACCGTTTCCCGTTCCTCCCGGAATCTTCTGCAAAGCAGAATGAACAGCAGGAATCCAAGCGGGAACACGGCTTCCGACGCAACCGCTCTCCATCTGACAGCCGTAAAATCCGAATAGGAGATTCGAGTGATAAATGACAGGAGGTAGATGACCAAAATCGATATGGTTCCGGACGCAAAGAACACAATCGGGAAGATAAGCAATACCTTGATGCGGTCTCGCTCCGCAAGAATCAGAAGCGCCGCCAGTGATGCCAGTGCCGCAACGTATCCCTCATAGCCGAGCACATTAAAATGGCACAAAGCAACCACAATCGGGCACAAAACGGCCGGCACGGCAATATGCCAGATAATCCTCTTTCGAAAAGGCACGAAAAGAATCCATCTGTAAACAGTATAATAACTAAGAAAGTTAATAAGAAAACTCGCACCCCATAAAAACATGTTCACCCTCGCTCAGTGTCTCACAGCCACAAAACAGAGAGAACAATGCATCCCACATTGTCTCGCATAAACAGTATTCACCACGAAAATTATTACACATTTTCCATCATACGTCAATAAAAACGACGATGATACAGAGGACGGTCTTAGCGTCCGATCAGCAGGAAACCACCTGAAAAATGTAAAATTTCAAATAGTACGATTCCTCGGAATTCCAAAGGATCGGATGGTCCGGCGCCTGCGTGCGGAACTCCACCTGGCGGAGGCGCTTGTGAACGCTCTGCGCCGCCTGGGCGATTGTCTCCGTAAACAGCTCCTGCGTCATGAAATGCGAGCACGAGCAGGTTGCAAAATAGCCGCCTTCTTTGACAAGACGAAGGCCCTTCATATTAATCTCGCGGTAGCCCTTGATGGCATTCTTCGTTGCCTCACGGGACTTCGTAAACGCGGGCGGATCCAGGATGACCACATCGTATTTCCGCCCCTCCTCCGCGAATTTCGGGAGAAGATCCAAAACATCGGCAACCATGAAGTGCACCCGGTCGGAAAGCCCGTTCAGCGTTGCATTCCGCTCCGCCTGCTTAATCGCAAGCTCCGAAGCGTCCACGCCGAGCACCTCAGCGGCTCCCGCGTAGCCTGCATTTAAGGCAAAGGAGCCGGTATGCGTAAAGCAGTCAAGCACTGTTGCGCCTTTGCAAAGCCCCTGCATCGCCTTACGGTTGTATTTCTGGTCAAGGAAGAAGCCCGTCTTCTGTCCGTTGGCCACATCAACCTCATACTTCACACCGTTCTCGGTAATCTGAACAACGGGGTCGAAAGGTTCGGAAAGAAAGCCTTTCACGCGCTCCATTCCTTCGAGTTCGCGCACCTTGGCATCGCTTCTCTCGTAGATGCCGCGAATCCGGATGCCGTCCTTATTAAGCTCATCGCACAGTAAATCAAGCACGAGCTTCTTCATACGGTCCATACCGAGCGCCAACGACTCCACAACGAGGATGTCTTCGTATTTGTCAACGGTAAGACCCGGAAGAAAATCCGCTTCGCCGAAGATCAGACGACAGCTCGAGGTGTCGACCACCTTCTTGCGGTACTCCCAGGCATTCCTGACGCGGGTCCTGAGGAAGTCTTCATTGACCTCGGTGTCCTTATGCCTCGTTAGCATCCGAACACGGATTTTGGAATTGTCATTGATAAATCCGACGCCCATCGGATAACCGTCGAAGTCATTCACTCTGACAAGACAGCCGTTCTCTCCGGTTCCGGTTACCGACGCGATTTCATTGTCATAAATCCAGAGACCGCCCCTTTTCAGGCTGCGGCCTTCTCCCTTCTTCAGGGTCACGATTCTGCCAATCTCAAACATCCGCATATCCCTTTCTACTTTCCTTTCTGCTGCTTCGGCAACAGAATACCGGTTATACTGCGGCTGCCACGGCAGCAGGTGCGAACCGGGCGGAAAAGCCCTCTCGCACCTGCTCCGGGCGCGCCGCAGTCAATAATCTCCATTTTCTACTGCCGAAGCAGCAGAATGCAAACCACGCCCAAGCGGTATTGCGGTTTATTCTT
>Ga0247611_10010219_pt1 | contig 11073 bp, 11 predicted proteins | sample 177DNAGHGhighgp2_FD_192422 | JGI IMG/M metagenome (GOLD analysis project Ga0247611, IMG submission 192422) | Sheep rumen microbial communities from Palmerston North, Manawatu-Wanganui, New Zealand - 1770 DNA GHGhigh gp2 | ecosystem: Host-associated > Mammals > Digestive system > Stomach > Rumen... | reverse complement strand
ATAAAGCGAATTAGACGAATTATGGGGTCGCCTTCAGCGACATGGCTGGGTGGACGGTAACCCCCGATGAATCATTCTCCTTCGCTTCGCTCAGTCGTCTGATTTATCGGGGGTTATTCAAGTGGCACCCTCTGGGTGCGACCCAGTGGTATTGTGCTGAAGTTTACTTCTTGCGGTACTTGTACTTGACGCCCAGGTTGTACATGATGAAGGCCTGGATGTCGGTGTACTCGTCGATGATCTTGCTGATGGGCTTGCTGTGGCCGTGGCCAGCCTTGCTGTCGATACGGATGAGTTTGGGCTGGTCGCCGGTGTTGCAGTGCTGCAGCTCGGCGGCATACTTGAAGCTGTGGGCAGGTACCACACGGTCGTCGTGGTCACCGGTGGTCACCATGATGGCGGGGTAGGGGGTGCCGTCGTTCTTGATGTTGTGCAGGGGCGAGTAGTCGCGCAGGTAGCGGAACATCTCGGGGTTGTCGTCGCTGCGGCCATAGTCGGGAGCCCAGTTCCAGCCGATGGTGAACTCGTGGTAGCGCAGCATGTCCATCACGCCCACCTGGGGCACGGCCGCTGCAAACAGGTCGGGACGCTGGTTGACCACAGCTCCGACGAGCAGACCGCCATTGCTGGCACCGTTGCAGGCGAGCTTCTTGGGGCAGGTGTAGTCGTTGGCAATGAGCCACTCGGCAGCTGCGATGAAGTCGTCAAACACGTTCTGCTTGTTCATCTTGGTGCCAGCCTGGTGCCACTGCTCGCCATACTCGCCACCGCCGCGCAGGTTGACATAGGCGCAGATGCCGCCGCAGTCGAGCATGGCAAAGAGGGTGCGAGTGTAGGTGAAGGCCGGGTTGAGGCTCACGTTGAAGCCGCCGTAACCGTAGAGGAACGTGGGACGCTGTCCGTCACGCTTGAGGCCCTTCTTGTAGACCAGGAACATGGGGATGCGGGCACCGTCCTTGCTGTTGAAGAACACTTGCTCGGTCACATAGTCGTCGCTCTTGAGGTTGACACGAGGCTGGAAGAACAGTTCGCTCTTGCCGCTCTCGAGGTCATACTTGTAGATGGCACCAGGGAAAGTGTAGCTGGTGAAGCTATAGAAGACCTCCTTGGCATTCTTGCGGCTCGAGAAGCCAACCGAGCCATAGGTGGGGAGCTCGATCTCGCGGATGAGGCGGCCGTTGGCGTCGTAGAGGTAGGGGTGGCTCGATGCATCCTTGTCGTAGATGAGGATGAACTTGTGGTCGGCCATCGTGGCACCGGTGAGCACCGACTCCTGCTCAGGGATGAACTCGGCGAGGCTTGCGGGCGACAATGTCTCGGCGTCATAGGTGACGATTTTGCCCTTGGGAGCATTCTCGTTGGTCATGACATAGATCTTGCCACCATCGATGCCAATGATACCGCGCTCATATTTCATGCCGCCGATGAGCTGCACGTAGTGAGGGTTGCGGTCGTTGAGGTCCTTGACGTAGATATCATTACCCTCGGCATCGCTCTTCCACAGGATGACGTAGCGCTCGTCGTCGCTCACGGTCACCTGGTGGAAGTGCAACGGTTCACTCTTGTCCTGATACTCGATGTAGTCCTCGCTTTGGGGCGTTCCCAGGCGGTGATAATAGACCTTCTGGAACTCATTCTTGGACGATTTGGCATCGTCGGGGGCATCATATCCGCTGTAGAAAAAGCCGTCTCCCAGCCACTGGGCATCGGTGAACTTGGCCCACACGATGTGGTCGTCGAGTGTCTTGCCTGTTTGCAGGTCCTTGACGAAGATCTCGTTCCAATCGCTGCCATTGCGGTTGATGACGTAGGCCAGGTAGCGGCCGTCGTTGGAAAAGTTGATCTGCGACAGCGCAACCGTGCCATCTTCGCTCAAGGTGTTGGGGTCGAGCACCAGCTTGTGATTGCCGTCGGCACTGTACTCGTAGAGGAGGCTCTGGTTCTGCAGGCCGTCGTTCTTGTAGAAGTAGAACTTGTCCTTCACCTTGAAGGGGGTTCCCATCTTCTCATAGTTGGCCAACTCGGTAATGCGCTTCTTCACGTCCTTGCGGAATGAGATTTTGGCCAGGTAGTTCTGTGTGACTTTGTTCTGGGCACTGACCCATGCCTCGGTTTCGGGGCTGCGGTCATCCTCCAGCCAGCGGTAGGGGTCGGGCACCTGGGTGCCGAAGTAGTTGTCCACCGTGTCCACGCGTCGCGTGTCAGGGTAGTTGATGCGAGCCTGGGTCGACACAGCCGATGCTGTGATCAATGCACTGCTCATGAGTAAAATCCTTTCCTTTTTCATTGTTATAATAGTTATTGTAGTTGTAATAGTTTTTATAGTTACTATAGGGTTACTGCTCGAGGTGGGCGATGACGTTGAGTAGGGTCTGGCCTACCTCGGCAAGGGTGGTGGTGCTGATGGCGTCCATGGTGTCGCCCGTGGTGTGCCATTGCGGGCAGAATCCCGTCTCGTTGTCGCTGCGCAGGTCGATGATGTCAATACAGGGGATGCCGGCGCGGTTGATGAAGATGTGGTCGTCGGTCACGGCGCCGCCCTGCACGTTGACAAAGTGGTTACCCTGAGCGAGCTTCCACACCATGTCACCAAAACCGCCAGCATACTGTACCGAGTAATACTCGCGCGGGAAGGTCGCATTGCTGTCGCCCACCATGTCGAGCAGGATGCCGAACAAGGGCTTGTAGCCCTCGACGTGGGGGTGCTGTGCCCAGTATTGGGTGCCTAATGCCCACGACTCCTCGTTGTCGTCGACACCCATGTCCTCGGCATCCACCAGCAGGATGTCCACGCCCAGCGTGGTGCCGGTTTCCTTGAGCTGGCGTGCCAGCTGCAGCAGCACGCCCACTCCGCTAGCGCCGTCATTGGCGCCCATCACGGGCTTGTCGTGGTTGGACTGGTCGGGGTCGTTGTCGGCCCAAGGGCGAGTGTCCCAGTGTGCCAGCAACAACAGGCGTTGCGTGGCTTCAGGGTTGATGATGCCAATGATGTTCTTGATGTCGAGTTTGCCCGATCGAGCCGTCTGGACGGTGCCAGTCTGCAGGATAACTGTGTCGCATGATGTTTGCAGCTTGTTGATTAGCCATTGGGCGCACTTGGCGTGAGCTTGAGTTCCAGGCACACGGGGTCCAAAATCACACTGCTCATGGGTGAGGGCATAGGCGCTATCGCCGTCGAAGGAGGGTCGGGCATCGGTTGCCACAGAGTCCTGGGCCGATGAGTTGGTCGTGGTGTTGCCCGTGCTGCCGCATGCGGTCATGACGGCGGCGAGTATAATATATAATAATGTCATCTTCATAGTGTTGCTGATCATGTTGAAACGTCCTAAAAAAGGATGCGGTGTGTCTTGATCCGCTGTGATGCGGACACGACACACCGCATCCCTTTAGAAAGTTGGTGTAAAGATGCAGGTGATTACTTACCCTGGGGTTTGGCGGGAGCCTCCTGTGCGGGGGCTGCTGCCTTCTCCTGAGCGGGAGCTGCTGCCTGAGCTGCGGGAGCCTCCTCGGCCTGTGTGCCGAAGTTGGGAGCCTGAGTCTCGCTGGTGGGTAACTTCTTGATTTGGGGAGCACCGTCAACGATGCTGGGAGCGGTGACAAAAGCCGAAGCGATGCTCAGCGCGCAGATGAAGATGGAAAGTCCCCAAGTCGCTTTCTCAACAAAATCGGTGGTCTTGCGAACACCCATGAACTGGTTGTAATTGTTCACGTTGGCAGCGAGGCCGCCGCCCTTGGATTTTTGAATAAGGATAACACCGACCAGCAGGATCGATGCAATCACGATCAGAATTGCAAAAATAGTGTACATTTTTTCTTATTTTTTGTCGTTTAGTGTCTCATTTAAGACCAATTTGGTCAAAAACCGAATTTGGTCTGCAAAGTAAATACTTTTTTCTGGATATTTCAAACTTAAACCTTTAATAATTTCAAGAGCCTGCGAATATTTGTGTCTGGCAATGTACATCTTAGCCAGACTTTCGGTGAGCATTGAGTCATCGTTTTCGGTAGGTTTGTCGATGGTCTCGTCGGCGATTTCGGCCTTCTCTTGCTCATCGACAGGAGGGGCAATGGGCACTTGTGAGGCCATCTCCCCCTTGTGCATCTGTTCGGCGATGAACTGGTTGATGAGCTCGTCCTGTGAGTCACCCGGAGAGAGTTGCGAGCCCCCTTCCTCCCTCTCTTGTGCGGCGAGCACGTCGGCATAGTCGGGCTGAGGATTAAAAATTGCTCGGCTGATGGCATCGACCTCGCCAGGGCTCGTTTTGCCATAGTTGTCGAGGAAACGGTCGATGGTCGTGACCGTGTCGGGGGTCTCGGGCAGCGCCTCGGGCGGGTAGAATTGGCTCATCAATCCGGCAGACTCGCCCAGCGTGGTGGACAATGCCCGTCGGTCGGGGAAACAGATTGCGAGCCTTGCCATCACATCCTCGTTCCCCTTGATGCCGTTGCGCTTGAGGAACACCAGCGGAGGCAGCACACTATAGGGAGCGTCCTGCATGGCACGTTCCAGCCACTGTCTTGACAAGTCAATATCCTCGCCCTGTGTCAGTCGCTTGATGTCTTCAATCCAATTCATTTTAGTTTTTAGTATGATTACTATCGCCTATAAACTTCTTACTCACAACTCACTCCCTACCAGTCGCCCAGCGTGGCGTTAAAAATCAGGTCGGACAAGTCTTTACAGATCTGTTCACACAACTCGTCCTGCACGTCGATCAGCAGCTCATTGCTCGGGAAGTCGCGGTAGGCACTGAAAGAGAGGTCCTTGGACAGACTCTGGTTCTTGTTGTTGGTGTACTTGACCTTGACGGTGATGGTCAGGCGCGTCTGTGATGCATAGGCATCCTCACCCACGGCTTGAGGGGAGAGTTGGTAATTGGTGATCTCGCCCTCCAAGTGCAGGTCGGCGTTGTTGGCGTCGATGACACGCAATCGTGTCTGCTGGGCTATCATGTCGGTCATGCGGTTCTCGAACATCGACTGCAACGGAGAGTAGACCAGTGCAGCGCGGATGGGGAACTCGCCGAACGAGATAGTCTTGTAGGTGTTGTAATCGATGGACGCGCCATTGAGTGTGTAGCGCGGAATGCAGCCGTTCCACCCAATAGCCGCGATAGCCATGGTCAAGATGATGAAAAATCGTTTCACTGCCGTTCCAGGTTGTATTGTTTGATTTTGCGGTAGAGCGTGCGCTCCGAGATGTTGAGCTCTTGGGCGGTGAGCTTGCGTCGGCCATTGTTGCGTCGCAAAGCACTCTCGATGGTCTCACGCTCGGTCTCGTCGAGCGTCTTAACGGTCTCTCCCTCGACGTCCATGGGGGTCACCTCGTCGACTCGTCCCAAGTCTTGCGACGCATGCTGCATGTTGCGGTAGGGCGATGTCATAGTCATCTCCCTGTCGGTGCCGATGTCGAGCAGGGGGTTAGTCTCACGCTTGAGCTCATGCACCGTTGAAGATACATGTGATGTGGTGCCGACGCCATCCATGCGCTTCTTGAGCGCCTCGATCTCGGCTCTCATCGACAAGATGAGGGTGAACAGTTGTTCACGCTCGGCATTGTAGTCATAGTTGGGTTGCGACTTCACCGTCAATGCCGTCTCACGATTGGTGGGCATGTACTGGCTCAAAGTCATGGCATCGACTGTGTTGCCCGACTCGAACAAGGCTACCTGCTCGATGACGCTCTTGAGTTGTCGCACATTTCCGGGCCAGTGAAATCCCTTGAGCAACTGCTGGGCATCCAGTGTGAGTGTGACCTCGCTGGTGCGGTTCTCATTGATGAAGTTGCGCAGGAACAGCCTGGACAACAGCACGATGTCGTCGCCGCGGTCTCGTAGCGGCGGCACATTGATCTGCACGGTGGACAGTCGGTAATACAAGTCCTCGCGAAACTTGCCATCCTTGACGGCCTGCTGCATGTCCTTGTTGGTCGCTGCCACGACACGGATGTTGGTCTTGCGCACGGTGCTGTCGCCCACGCGGAGGTATTCGCCATTCTCGAGCACACGCAACAAGCGAGCCTGTGTGCTCAAGGGCATCTCGGCCACCTCGTCAAGGAAGATCACTCCACCATCGGCTTCCTCAAAGTATCCCTTGTGGTCGGCGATAGCTCCGGTGAAAGACCCCTTGACATGTCCAAAGAGTTCGCTGTCGATAGTGCCCTCGGGAATAGCACCGCAGTTGACGGCGATGTATTTCTTGTGCTTGCGTGGGCTGCTCTCGTGGATGATCTTGGGGAAGGACTCTTTACCCGATCCACTCTCACCGATGATGAGCACACTCAAGTCGATAGGGGCCACCAGCATGGCGCGGCGAATGGCTGCGATGAGTGCGGGAGACTCACCCACGATGCCAAAGCGTTGCTTGATGGCGCGGATGTTGTTGTCGTTTATTGTTGCCATTTTTTCATTTTATAGGTTTCATTTTTCAGGAATACACCCAGTTCCTTGGGTGTCTTGTATTGCGCATACTGCTCGGGCATGATGGGGTCATGCACACTCACGCGGAAGTCGTAGCTCTTGCGGCGGAACATCTCGGACGGTAGTCTGAGGGTGCGCAGTTTCCAGCTGATGGCACCCAGAACCAGAGAGAGCCAGCTATTGTGCCCGTGGATGTAGATGGGGATGACGGGCACCTTGAGCTTCTGGATGAGTCGCATGATGACGGGCTGCCACTCGCGGTCCTCGACGCGCAGTTTCCACGTGAGTTTGCTCACGGCACCAGCGGGAAAGAATCCCATGGGGTGACCAGCCTTGACGTGCTTGAGCGTGTCGCTGATGCCTTGCATCGACACCGCACGCTTGGCCGGATCGTCGCTGGCGAGGGCATCGACAGTGATGAAGTTGGGCTTCATGCCGCCAATCTTGCCGAGTATCATGTTGACCATGAACTTGTAATCGGGTCTGTGCTGACCGATGATGTGAATCATCATCACGCCATCAACGGCACCAAACGGGTGGTTGGTTACGGTGATGAACGGTCCGTCGGGCAGGTTGTCGAGCACCTGTCCGTTGTCGTAGGTGATGGTGGCATTCAGGTCCTTGAGCACACCGGTGCAGAAGGGTACACCAGGGGTTGCACAGTTGTGCCCGTGAATCCAGTTGGCATCATCCATGTCGAGCATGTGAAACAGCCATTTCACCAGCTTGGGCTTGCCATCAAAGAATGGCACCATCTTGCGTATGTCATCATAGTCCAGAATGTCGGGCTTGATGGGTTGTGCTTGCTCGGATGCTTGTTGAGGTTCGTTTTGCTGTATTTTGTCTTCTTCCATTCTCGATTTATTGTTTTGGGGCTGCAAAGTTAGTAAGTTTTCTGTGAACTGACATTAAAAAACCGTTAAAAAGTGACATTTTGTCAGATTTTGGTCATTCGGGGTAACCTGTCGCTCGCGGGTAATAGTTTATGGGTGCATTGTAGCAGTTGGCGCATCATTGATTTTAAAGCTAATAACGCTAATGAAAACGGATAAAAACGCGTGATTGTTGTTGAAAGTGTATCAAAACACACGGTTTTGCTGACGTCCTCAGGAAACGGTGTGATTGGCATTAGTCCCACCGGGGTCACGAGAAGGAAAGCCAAATGACTTGTAATGAGCCGTTTGGCTTTTTCGTTGTGTCAACCATTGGCTTTTTATCCCTGGCAAAGCGCCACAAGATTGACGACATGGCGGCACGGACACGATGCATGGAAACCCTGCGCGAGCTCTTCCGCCAGTACATGTCGCTGCTGATCCTGGAGAAGACCAAGCTGGAGCAGCACTGCATCTACCTCGACCCGAGGATATCATTCAACGAGATTGACCGATACTTCTTCAGCGGATGCGCCTGCGCATACTTCCAGATAGCCGTCGATGTCTATACCGACCTGAGATATAATGCCGATGAATGGGAATAAGCCTATCGAACAACAGGCGTTGCAGGAGCGCCAGAAATTCGTCACCGCCTTCAACGACACCATGCTCAAGATTTGGCAGGAGCAAATCACGCTGCTCGGTGTCATCGACACCGGGGCGCTGCTCGCATCGCCTAAGGCGTTGCCGCTACGGGCAGACGGTCGTTTCTTCGAGGTAGGATTGTCCCAGTCCTTCCTCGAATATGGCCTGTGGCAAGACTACGGCACGGGCCGCGAGACGCCCCGAGGCAACAGTGGCGATCTTGGCAGAGCCAAGAAACGCCAACGCCGCCGATGGTTCTCCCGCAAGTATTACGCCTCAGTCATGCGACTGAAAGAGTTCTACGAGGAGAACGTAGGAGAGGCCTTCGCAGGCATCATGAGTGATTTTGCCCGGCGTGCAAATTCCAGGACGCAAAGCGGCTCGGTTTGAGAAAAATGGGTTATCTTTGCAGTGATATTTACACTAGTTAATTTAATGATTCTTTGCGAATGATAGATTATCTATATTATTGCTATGATGTAAGGATAAAGAAGCTAGAGAGGAAATACCGCAACAAAAAATGGGCTCATGTTTATGTTGATTCGGGAGGATCCTATGTTGCAATACTACTTTCTATACTTCTTCTTCCCATTATTATAACAATAGTTGGATTATTAATTGGATTATTTGGTGATGACTCGAAATGGATTTCAATACTATCCTTAATAATCCTAATGATTCCATTCTTCGCAATGGATCATTATTTCAATAAAAAAGAATACCATCAACGTGTCTATAGGAAGTATAAAGGCAAAGGCGTCTATATTCTACCCCTGTGGATTTTATATTTGATGTACTTTGTCTGTTCGGGTTTATTTATTCTACAAATACCATTATTACATAATATTTTGAATTGGATATAAGGATCCAAGCATACCAAAAACCTTGTCTTTTGCGGCACCGCCCAATCAAAGTAGCTTTGCGAAGTAAAATCGCAAAGCTATTTTGATTATGATTGACATCCAACAATTGACCTCATTGATCTCCGCATTCCGCGTCGAGACCGAGAAAGAAAGCATCTCGCCCGAGACCGTCGGCTCCATCCTCCAGGCCATCGCCGACTTGCTGGCCACCGCCACCAGCGAGACCGAGTACAACATCATCCGCTTCTGGAAGGAAACGCTCCAGCAGTACCGATTCCTCTATGACATCCAGCAGCGCAACGTCGATGACCACAGCAACGTCATCCTGCAGCTCATGGCACGCAGCATGGTCGACGGGGCGACCTCGTCGCTCACGCTCGCCATCGGCCCGGCCACACGCACCCGTGCCGGCGTGCTCACCGCCGAGGACTACATCCGCATCCAGGGCATCGGCGAGACGAACGACGCCGTAAAAACGGTTGTCAAAAATGACAACCGAGATTGACACCTAATGACACTCGTTGACACCCGATGACATAGTATTAGTATAAGAAATTCATGGAAATCAGGCGGTTATAGTGTCAACGACTGTCATGCTGTGTTATGAATCAGAGCCCACCGGGTTTCGGGCCCACTCATCTATCATTACACTGTAGATTGTGAGGAGGCACAACTGTCACACATTATTTATTAAGGGGACTTCTATCAATTACCAAAATGACAGTTTTTAGTGTTGGGTGCCTTTGGCCGCTTCTCAGTATCTTTTGCCTTACCTTGTTGGGCCATAGCTTGCTATGCTCCTGCGAAGTCAAGTCAAAATCTACTCGAAAATCAATCTAAATCCATTTCAAGCTAATTTATAGAAGTCCTCTAAATAAAAGCAAGAGTGTTAAAAATTGCCTATAAAATGTTGGAAAATTGCAATAAACGCTATAACTTTGTGACCTGCAACCACAATTAATTGGGCCTATGAGATTAATGAGAGGAATCGCGTTGTGTGTGCTGACTTGCGTGGCGGCCATATCGATGGCAAAACCAGTTGCCGACGAAGAGCGTGTGTGGTACCTTGATGAGGTGGTGCATGATGTGTTTGTCGTGCAGAATGATTTTGAGTACTATTATCAGCCCACCGCATCCGAGATGGATGGCCAACGCGACAAGGGTGAAGTGACTTATTTCCTGAACTCTCCCACAGGACTTAACAGCAAGCGCGTGCGCAGCATGATAGACAGGCTGATGGCCAGCTATGACGACATCAAGGCCGTGAGTGACTGGCACATGACCACAGGCACCTACTGGAAGGAATTCAGGCATGAGCGTAACCGATTTCGCTTCAGCGTCAAGCGCAAAGTGCTGGATGATGGTACCTACTATGTGAGCGTGACCGAGAAAGCCAATTACTACAAGTCATTGAGCAAAGGAAAAAGCAAGCAAAAGCAAACGGTCGGCCAGGATAAACCCAACGGCTCCACGAGTCAAAGCACCCGCCGAAGCCGTCGGCCGGTGGTCGATCCCGATGAAGCCGAGGCAGCGTTAGGACGCCTGGACACAGTACAGGACGATAATGGTGAGACCATGGCCGACGAGCAGCCCGTGAAGAGCGAGAAGCAGCGGCGTGAAGAGGCACGCAAGAAAAAAGAGGAAGAGAAAATGGCCGAGAGAGCCCGCCAGCGTCGAGCCCAGGAAAAACGTCGAGAAGAGGCCAAAGCACAAAAGGAGGCCGAGAAACAGCAGAAGGCCGAACTGAAGCGGCAAAAGGAGGAAGAAAAACGCCTCAAGAAGGAAGCCGAACGTCGTGAGCGTGAGGAAGCGCGCAAGCTGCGAGAGCAAGAACGTCGCGAAAAAGAGGCCGCCCGCAAGCAAGAGTCGGCTCCCAAGGTAGCCGACAGCCGTTACCATTACACCGATGTGGCATTGTGGCTGAGCGAAAAATATGACTTCATGCAGACAGCTGCCGGAGAGAACTCCTGCACGATGTACTCGACCGCCGTTAAGGATACCGAGATGGCCAAACTCGCCATCAAGAATGCGCTCAAGGGCAGTAATGCCCGCATGGCCGTACCCTGGCGAGTCAATGCCAGCACAGGAACCATCGAGACCGGCTACACGGTCGACGACCATGTGCTGGTTGTGGCCATCGGCACGCGTGACGATGGTCAGGTCATGGTCACTATCACCGAGGTGTCCAATGAGCAGTTTGAGCTGTTCAAGCAGAGTTTGGCACCGTGACAGCAGTTTCTTTTTATCAAGAGGAAATAGAATTAACAACTAATA
>Ga0247611_10010218_pt1 | contig 11074 bp, 9 predicted proteins | sample 177DNAGHGhighgp2_FD_192422 | JGI IMG/M metagenome (GOLD analysis project Ga0247611, IMG submission 192422) | Sheep rumen microbial communities from Palmerston North, Manawatu-Wanganui, New Zealand - 1770 DNA GHGhigh gp2 | ecosystem: Host-associated > Mammals > Digestive system > Stomach > Rumen ... | reverse complement strand
GTAGCATATTAATATAAAACGCACAACGACAAATTTGCGAAAGTTGTAGATTTTATGCGGATTTGAGGGAACTAGATTGAGAAAAATTTAACGAATAGCTAAAATAATTGCTTTAAACTATTGATGCAGAAGAGATGACTGACTTTGACAAAACGATAACAAATGGTGATTGAAAAGAATTAAACGAAAATTTAGCTTTTGATGAAAATTTATGTAATGTTTATTCTTTTCATCGTTAAATCATAAACAAATGGTTATATTTGTGATAAAATATCTTTATTAAAATAATAAATTAGTAAAGGCAAATCTATGAAGCTTAAAAATAAATTAAAAATATCATTTATAACCATGATATTAATGCCGGTGATTTTATTTAGTGCAGCGGCATTTTTAATATTAGAATGGCAATCATACAATTATAAACAATTCTATGGTGTTAAGAAAAAAATAGGTATCGAGAGTATTTATTCTAATGGAACCTTAATTAGTGAGGTAACCAATGGTATTTATCAGTCCATGATAGAGAGAGCTGAATCCGATCCGGATAGTTTTTCTGATGAGGCAACTTTAAGGGAGTTATCATCTGAGTTAAAGACGAAGTTATCAGATTTAGTTGTAACATGGAATGGTGTGTTACTTTTTAATTCGACTTCTTTTTCAAAAACTGAACTTGAAGAAATTTTACCAGACGTATCTGCACCGGAAAATGGGCAAATATGTGATTCGGGATTTTATCAAAGTGATTATCAGTCAATTATAAAGACCTTGTGTTTTACTGATAGCGAAGGAAACGTATATAACGTATCGATTTTGACATCTATAACACAGACAGTTCCACAGATACGTAATTCATTTACCATGTTTGCGCTAGCTATAATGCTAGTTCTTGTTCTTACGGCAATTATACTAAGTGTGTGGATTTATAATTCAATAGTAAAGCCAATTAACAAATTGAAATTAGCAACTAATAATATTAAAGATGGTAATTTCGATTTTAAGATGCCAAGGGTAAGTAATGATGAAATAGGTCAGCTTTGCAAGGATTTTGAAGAAATGCGACTTATTCTAAAGGAAAACTCAGAAGCAAAATTAAAATCTGATATGGAAGAAAAAGACTTAATTAGAAATATTTCACATGACTTAAAAACACCACTTACTGCTATTAAGGGCTATGTTGAAGGTTTACAAGATGGTGTAGCCAACACTGAAGAAAAACGACAAAAATACATTAAGACTATTGCTAATAAAGTAAATGACATGGATAAATTGATTGATGAGTTATCAATTTATTCAAGGCTTGACACTAACAGAGTGCCTTATGTGTTTACTAAGATTAGTGCAGGAGATTATTTTAATGACTGCATTGAGGAAATTAGTGTTGAGCTTGAGGCAAGTCAGATCGATTTAGAGTATCAATCTCATTTAACAGAAACGGCTTATGTATGTGTGGATCCGGAACAGTTAAAGAGAGTAGTTAACAATATTATTAGTAATTCTGAAAAATACATGGTGGAAGGCCGTCAGGGAAAAATTGGAATTGATATTTACGATGAAGGTGAATATGTTCATGTCCAATTTAGTGATAATGGTAAGGGTATTGCTAGCAAGGATTTGGAAAGAATTTTTGAAAGGTTCTATAGAACTGATGATTCAAGAAATTCTAAACAAGGTGGTAGCGGTATTGGACTTGCTATTGTTAAGAAAATTGTGGAAGACCACAAAGGAAAAATATGGGCAGAATCCGTTGAAGGTCAAGGTACAACAATGCATTTAAAGTTACCTAAATACAGAAAAAATGAGTTGACTTGCACCTGTGAACAAAAATAATAATTGAAAAAAATCGACTTTGGAGGTTAATATGAGTAAGATTCTTATTGTAGAAGATGAAGATGCAATTGCAGAAATTGAAAAGGATTATTTAGAATTAAATGGTTTTGAAGTAACAGTTTGTTCGGATGGAACATCAGGAATGGCAGAGGCCCTTGAAAATGATTATGACATTTTTATTCTTGATATTATGTTACCAGGTGTTGATGGTTTTGAGATTTGCAAGACTATTAGAGAAAGTAAGGACACACCTATTATTATGGTTTCAGCTAAGAAGGAAGACATTGATAAGATTCGTGGACTTGGAGTTGGTGCAGATGATTACATGACAAAGCCTTTTTCACCAAGTGAATTGGTTGCTAGAGTTAAGGCACATCTTGCAAGATATGAAAGACTTGTAAGTAGTGGCAAGCCATCTAATGATATTATTGAAGTAAGGGGTATCAAGATTGATAAGACAGCAAGACGTGTGTTTGTCAATGGTGAGGAAAAAGCCTTTACAACTAAGGAATTTGATCTTCTTACATTCCTTGCAGAAAACCCAAATCATGTCTTTACAAAGGACGAATTATTTAAGGAAATTTGGGACATGGATTCAATCGGTGATATTGCAACAGTTACAGTACATATAAAGAAGATTCGTGAAAAAATCGAATATGATACATCAAAGCCACAGTACATCGAAACAATTTGGGGCGTCGGCTACAGATTTAAGATGTAATTTGTCTTGCAACGAAGTTGCAAGACCTAACGCCCGCCATCGCGAAGCGATTCTAATGCGGGCTTTCCCAAGAAAACTTGCAACGAAGTTGCAAGACCTAACGCCCGCCATCGCGAAGCGATTCTAATGCGGGCGTATTATTGAGGAGAATTTATGAAAAAAAACGACGATGAAAGTAATATGCGAGCTAATTCGATTGCATTTACAGCATTGATGGGACTTGCGGCGATTGGATGCGTTTTTATGTACGTATATAATTTCATTACTAATACAGTATGGGTAAGGCCGCACGTACTTTCAGCCGTAATTTTTTGTGGATATGCAATTCGATTTATAACAAAAGGTATATTTGATAAGGATAAGGCTAGTATTCTTATAGGAATAGCTTGTATTTTATTATTAGGGAACAGCGTATTTTTAGTTATCGCGCTAAGGTAAAAGAATGTTAAAAGTAATTTATGAGGATAAAGACAAATTAATTGTGGATAAGAAGGCTGGACAGCTCTCACAAAGTGGAAAAAGCGTTGATGTTGATCTAGTGTCAGAAGTCTTGGCATATAGAAAAAAGAAAAAAGAAGAGGTTTATGCAGCGATTATTAATAGATTAGATAGGCCAGTAGCAGGTTTGGTCTTATTTGCAAAGAATAAGGAAGCTGCTGCAAGATATTCTAGAGAAGTACAGGACAAAGGCTCTATAAGTAAGATATATGAGGCTTATGTTTATGGAAAAGTTGATTGCAAAAAAGAGACATTGGTGGATTATTTAATTCATGATAAGGTTAATAATACAAGTAGCATTTATGATATGACACAATCTATGCAAGATAATGAAGATTTAAAGGAAGCTAGATTAGAATATGAGCTTTTATCCTATGATGAAGAAAGTAACGTAAGCAGAATAAGAATTAAGCTTATGACTGGAAGACATCATCAAATTAGAGTTCAATTTGCATCACGAGGACATGCTATTTTAGGTGATTATAAGTATTTGGAAATTGCAAATCAATTTTTAAGAGATAGAAACGAAAAGAATATATCAATGGAAGAATTTGATATGCTAACTAAAAAGTATAGATTAAGAAGAAATACTATAGCATTGGCTGCAGTTGAATTAGAAGTCGATGGTCAGAAATTTACAAGAGGTAAATAAAAAGAAAGTCATTTTTGGCATTTGCCAAAAATGACTTTTTATTTTAATACGTGTTTATTTAATTAGTCTCTTGGAATCATGCTAATTAATGTGGATTTTTCATTAAGTCGAGGATTCTCAATACATAAATCTAAGAGGTATTCTAAAGTTTTTCCTATATCTTTTCCAGATAAACCAAATTCTAATAAGTCGTTACCAGAAATATCTAGACTTTTTATAGAGAAGCAGTCTCCTCGGTCAATGATTTCCTTAGCCATTTTCCTAAGGTTCTCATAGTGAGATAATTTAACAGGATTTGTTATTCCAGTTAAATCAGAAGCTGCAAGTGTTAGGGCTTTCTGGTAATCAAGTGATAAATAGAAAATATCACTGCCTAGTCGCCTTAGGGCTTCTCTTATGGCTGGTTCTGTCTCTGCAATTTCAGCTTGGCTAGCATCGATTATTGAAGCAACAAGTTTTATTGTAACATTATCCATTTTTAAATCTTTTAGGGTCTTTGTTGCGCTTTCGCTTCCAAGTGATGAGAATAAAAGGGCATAACGCATTCGTAGTGTCAAATTTAAATCATAGTCATCAGGAATGTGCTTTAGGGCTTTTAAGGTCTTATTAACGTGTTTGTTAGTAAGAGCTTCATCAATAAGTGGAAGAATTTCCTTAAAAAGTCCTGTTTTTGAATATAAAAGACATCGTTCTGGATTAGCAGAAACAAGTGTCTTTCCTAGTTCTACGTGAACTCTTTCCATACTAATCTTATTTATTGTTGGTGCAAGTTCATATATAGCCTTCATTGTTGAATCTTCTATATCAAAACCAAGCTGTGCACTAAAGCGAATTGCTCTCATCATACGAAGAGCATCTTCACTAAAGCGGTCTTTGGCAACTCCAACGCAACGGATTATCTTATTGTTAAGATCTGTAATTCCACCAAATTCATCAACTAATCCGTCAGTTTCATTGTATGCCATAGCATTGATTGTAAAATCTCGGCGACTTAAATCATCGCTTAAGCGTACAGAAAACTCTACGGATTCGGGATGTCTTCCGTCTTTATATTCACCATCAATTCTGTAGGTTGTGACCTCGTAACCAGTTTTGTCAATCATGACTGTAACAGTGCCGTGTTCTATTCCAGTATCAATTGTTCTTCTAAAGAAGGATTTTACCTGTGTAGGAAGGGCAGATGTGGTAATGTCCCAATCCTGCGGTTTTTTATTAAGTAATGTGTCGCGGACACATCCACCAACAGCGTAGGCAGAATGTCCATTTTTTTCTATTTGATTAATGACGAATTTAACGTCCTCTGGTAAATCTATTTTAAAAGCATTTTTATTAACATCGATATTCATAAAAACCTCGGGTTATTTTTTCATAATGGAAAGCCCACATTAGGATCGCTGCGCAATGGGCGGGCGTTGGGTCTTGCACTACGTGCAAGACAGTGGTTTGGAAAGCCCGCATTAGAATTGCTGCGCAATGAGCGGGCGTTGGGTCTTGCACTACGTGCAAGACATATTATAGCATAAAATTTATTCATATGCGTGTGAACTTGTAAAACTTCACATAATCGAAGCTTTGTGATAAAATTTACGTGGAGTAGATAGGTAAATTAGTAAGTAACGCTAAATTGTGGTTGCTAATTTTTGGGGGATAATTTTATGAAGAGATATGTAATTAAGCTTGTTGCCTTGGGAGCATGCTTAACATTATTTATGTCGCAGGTTGCTTGTAGTGGCATTGGTAAGGCGAAGAAATCAAGCACAATTACGCCGGGCAGTTCAATTTCTCTTGGCAGAGTTGTGAAAAAAGTGGACGATATTGTAGAGGAGGATACAGCAAAGCCTACTCTTACAGGTGTCCTCACTTTTATAGATACAGCTAAGGATATGACTCATATGTTAGATATTTCATCTGGCACAGAATATGAAGTTCCTTATACAGGTGCTACTGATATTAAGGATGCTTATGAGAAGGTAGTTGCAGATGTTTCTCTTGAGCCTGGCCAGATTTACGATGTTTATGTGGGAAAGAATGGTAAGGCGAATGCTATTTATGGCAATTCTGATAGTTGGGAGCGAAGTGATGTTTCAGATATTACAATAGATGAAAGTAGTCGAAAAATTACAATTGGTGCTACTAATCTTTATTATGATGAAAATGCTGTGGTATTATCAGATGGCGCTAGAATTAATATTGCGCAGATAGTAAAACAAGACAATTTAACCTTAAGGGGCATTGGAGAAAAACTTTATTCTATTGATGTAAATAATGGACATGGATATGTTCAATTTACAGGTTTAGACGCTTTCGTCGGTGGATATGTTACAATTGGCAAGCAATTATTTGCTGTTACAGAAGGAATGCTTGTTACTTCTCCCGTTGGGGTGTATACTGTAGAAATTCAGTTAGAAGATGTATCAGCATCTAAGACTGTAACTATTAACAAGGATGAAACATCTAGTGTCGACTTTAGCGAATATGCGCCAAAGGCAGACATGTATGGAACGGTCAATTTTTCTATTACACCAAGTAATGCTATTCTTAGCATTGATAATGTAGAAGTTGACTATTCAGAGCCTATTTCATTAAAATATGGAAGGCATTATTTAACCTTGGTTTGCAATCACTACGAACAATATTCAGAAACCTTCGTAGTAAATTCATCTTACAAAACTAAGGTTATAGATATGATTTCTAATGGCAGTACAGGAACAACTAAGGAAACAACTACAACTAAGGATAACACTAACGGATATACAGTTTCTGTTGAAGCACCAACTGGAGCTGCGCTTTATGTAGATAGTGTTTATGTTGGAGTTATACCTTGTAGTTTTCAAAAAACTTATGGCAACAAGACAATAACATTAAAACAAGAAGGCTATAAGACTGTAAGCTACACGATTTCAGTACTTAACACCACTGGGAACCTTAAATATAGCTTCCCTGAAATGGTAAAAACAGAACTTAATTCAGGGACTGAAAGTGAATCAAGTAAGGTGGAATCGTTAAAGTAGTTAACAATTAGATATGGATTTTGGAGGATAAGTAAAAATGAGTAAGTTAAACGTACCTTTTTCACCACCAGATATAACTGATGCTGAAATTAATGCAGTAGTGGACACACTTAAATCAGGTTGGATTACAACTGGACCTAAGACTAAGGAATTTGAGAGAAAAATCGCAGATTATGTAGGAACTAAGAAGGCTGTTTGCCTTAATTCAGCAACTGCAGCTCTTGAATTAGCACTTAGACTATTTGAAATTGGTGAAGGTGATGAGGTTATTGTACCAGCATATACATATACTGCTTCAGCATCTGTTGTTGATCACGTTGGTGCTAAGTTAGTTTTAGTGGATGTAGAGCCAGGTACTTTCCATTTCGATTATGATAAATTAAATGCGGCTGTTAATGAGAATACTAAGGCAATTATTCCTGTTGATTTTGCGGGAACAATTTGCGATTATGAGAAGATTTTTGACATTGTATACAGTAAGAAAGACCTCTTTAGAGCAAAGGGCAAATATCAGGAGGCTCTAGGCAGAATTTTAGTATTAGGTGATTCAGCTCATGGCTTTGGTGCTAGCGCAAAATTTAAGGGTGAGAATAAGATGAGTGGTAGCATTGCTGACTTTACAGCTTTCTCATTCCATGCTGTAAAAAACTTAACAACAGCTGAAGGTGGAGCTCTTTCTTGGAATAGCATTGAAGGAATTGATGATGAGGATACATACAAAATGTTACAGTTATTCTCACTTCATGGACAGAATAAAGATGCTCTTGCTAAGACTAAGGCAGGTGCTTGGGAATATGATATCATTGGAACTTATTACAAGTGCAATATGACAGATATTATGGCTGCTATTGGTCTTGTACAGTTTGAAAGATATCCTGAGCTTTTAAAGAGAAGAAGAGAAATGGTTGAAACTTATAAGAAGGGTATTGAAAGCGATAGAGTTCATATCTTAGAGCATTATACAGATGAGTATCAGTCTAGTGGTCATTTAATGATTGTTAGAATTGATGGTTATGATGAAGCTAAGAGAAACGCCCTTATTACAGCTATGGCTGAAGACGGCGTGTCTACTAATGTTCATTATAAGCCACTTCCTATGCATACAGCATATAAGAAGTTAGGTTTTGATATTAAGGATTACCCTAATAGTTACAATATGTATCAAAATGAAATAACATTACCGCTTCATACAAGATTATCTGATGAAGATTTAGCATATGTTATTGAAACATTCAATAAATACGTATAAAATAGAGATACTGTGGCAACTTAAGCTGTCACAGTAGATTTTTGATTATTGGAGAATAATATATGAGACTAAGATCTTGGACAAAATTGCCTAATAAGATGCGAACTAAGGAAGTTTATAAATATTATGCAATTTTAGAGAAGCATAAGATATGGTTATGTTTTAAGAGATTTATAGATGTGATTATTGCTTTCATTATGATGGTGGTATTATTAATTCCTATGGGAGTTATTGCAATAGCAATTAAGCTTGATTCTAGAGGACCTGTATTTTTTAGGCAGGAAAGAGTGACACAGTATGGTAAGATTTTTAGAATTTTCAAGTTTAGGACTATGGTGGTAAATGCCAGTGAATTAGGATCAGCAGTTACTGTTGATAATGATAATAGAATTACAAGAGTTGGTAAATTTCTTAGAAAATACAGAATGGATGAGTTTCCTCAGGTTTTTAATATACTAGCAGGGGATATGACTTTAATTGGAACAAGACCTGAAGTTGCTAAATATGTTAAGAGATACACTCCTGAAATGTATGCCACATTACTTCTTCCAGCTGGTCTTACAAGCAGAACAAGTATTGCATATAAGGACGAGGATAAGATCCTTGGTAGAGTTGATGCAGGAGATGCTGACGATGTTTATGTTAATGAGATTTTGCCAGCTAAGATGAAATATAATCTTGAATCACTCAAGAAATTTGGCTTCTTTACTGAGATGTCTGTTTTATGGGATACATTTATATCAGTAGTTGGGAGCGAAAAACTAACTGTTCGTAAATAGTTAGGAATGAGAGGAATTACTTGTGTATATTACAATTTGCGTTATAGCGTATAATGAAGAACAATATATAGGTGATATTCTTGATGATATAAAAAATCAGGATTATAACCATAATGACATGGAATTGCTTTTGGTTGATTCAGCATCGACAGATAAGACACCAGAAATCATGAGGGATTTCATGAAGAATAACTCAACAAATTTTAGAAAAATAAGTATCGTAAAAAATCCAAAGAAGACTTTGCCGTGTGGCTGGAATGTGGCGCTTAGTTGTTATGAGGGCGAGGCTATCTTAAAGGTAGATGCCCATGCTAAGTTACCAACTTCTTTTGTTTCTAAGAACGTGAGGGATTTGGAATCCGGAGAGATGGTGGTAGGTGGCAGAAGACCTACTATTATAAAAGATGATTCTAATTGGCAGGATACGTTATTACTTGCTGAAAATTCAATGTTTGGGTCAAGCATAGCTTCCTTTAGAAATAATCCTGGAAAGACATACGTTAAATCAATTTTTCATGGGGCTTATAGAAGAGAAGTGTTTGATAAAGTAGGCGGATTTAATGAACAGCTTACTAGAACAGAGGATAATGAGATTCATTATAGAATAAGAAATGCAGGCTTTAATATTCTTTTTGATCCGGACATCGTAAGCTATCAATATATAAGAAGTAGCTTAGCTAAGATGTTGAAGCAAAAGCATGCCAATGGGTTTTGGATTGGTAAGACTCTTAGACTTGTTCCTGGCTGTTTATCCTTATATCATTTTGTTCCATTTGCTTTTGTAATGGCTATTATAGTAACTACAATACTTTGCCTGTTTACAGATTGGATGGCTATTGGTATACTTACAGGAATAATGTGGGGGCTTTATTGCTTGCTTGCCATAGCAATGGCAATTTTGGCGGTTATTACAGCACCACGAGATAAGAGACATGCTAGTGCAGTTCTTTTGCCGGTATTGTTTTTTTTATTACATGTATCTTATGGACTTGGAACATTAAGATCTTTTTTTATGAAAAAATAAGACTTGATATTACATTCAAGAAAAAGAGGTTTTGGTATGGATGAGAAGAAAAAAGACAGGATGCAACTTCTAGTTAGAAGATTTTTCCTGATAATAGTAGATGCAATTATATTAAATGCAGCTGTTTATTTGGCATTGGTTATGCGTTTTGATGTGAGCATTGCTAAGATTGAACCACAGTATGTACATGCATATGCTGCTAATATGCTTCCATATACGTTGGTTTCATTAGTGATTTTTTGGGCATTTAAGCTGTATCATTCATTATGGCAGTATGCAAGTATAGCTGAGGTTTACAAAATTGCTGAGGCATGTTTTGTTGTAGAAGTTGTGCATGTTATTTTTACTGCACTAACTAATACAATGTTACCAAGAAGTGTTTATTTTAATACTATGGTATTTCTTATTGTGGCAGAATCTGCCAGCCGATTTATGTATCGTATGATAAGAACTGTATTAAATAGAAAGCGTCAACTTGGTGAATATACAAGAATTATGATTATTGGTGCTGGTGAATCAGCTAATGTTATAATTCGTGAAATTCAGAATTCTAGATATCTTGCTAATTCAGAAGTTGTCTGTATTATTGATGATGACAAGAATAAGATTGGCAAATATATTAGAGGAATAAAGGTTGTAGGCGGTAGAGACAAGATTGTAGATAGCGCAAGACTTTATGGTGTTGATGAGATTATTTTTGCTATACCAAGTGCAACAGCAGAGCAAAAAAAGCAGATTCTTAACATATGTAAGACAACTGAATGTTCATTAAAGACATTGCCAGGCGTTTACCAGATGGTAGACGGAGAATTTAATATTAACTCTATTAGAAATGTTGATGTGTTAGATTTACTTGGTCGTGATCCTATTAATGTAGATATTGAATCAATTATGGGCTACGTTAGCAACAAGGTAATTATGGTAACTGGTGGCGGCGGATCAATAGGATCTGAATTATGTAGACAGCTTGTTAGTCATAATCCTAAGAAATTGATTATTTTTGATATTTATGAAAATAATGCATATGACATTCAGCAAGAATTAAAGCAAAATTTCCCTGATGCAGATGTGGAAGTCTTAATAGGTTCTGTTAGAAATACAAGTAGACTTGAAGAAGTCTTTAAAAAATATAGACCTGAGATTATTTATCATGCAGCTGCTCACAAGCATGTGCCACTTATGGAAGATAGTCCTAATGAAGCTGTTAAGAATAACGTTGTTGGTACATGGAAATTAGCGCAGATGTCTGATAAGTATGGTGTTAAGAGATTTGTAATGATTAGTACAGATAAAGCAGTTAACCCAACTAATGT
>Ga0247611_10010217_pt1 | contig 11076 bp, 10 predicted proteins | sample 177DNAGHGhighgp2_FD_192422 | JGI IMG/M metagenome (GOLD analysis project Ga0247611, IMG submission 192422) | Sheep rumen microbial communities from Palmerston North, Manawatu-Wanganui, New Zealand - 1770 DNA GHGhigh gp2 | ecosystem: Host-associated > Mammals > Digestive system > Stomach > Rumen... | reverse complement strand
AACGGCATATAATTCTTCTTGCGGTGCTGAATTATAGTTTGTATATTTTTTAAGTGTACGGCTCAAAAGAGAATTAGGGTCTAATATTTCTTCCAAAAGAGCAGCACATTTAAACATACCATCACACAAAGCAGAAAAATCAAAGTTCAGCAGCTGGTCTACCAGCCATTTTTGGAACACTCGTATAGCATCCAGAACTGTTTTAATACCAATATCAATAACAAATCTGCATAAAGAAATAAGAGTATTAAACAGAGTGTCTAATGCTTTCAAAAGAGCTTTTGAAGTTTTCTGTGCTACCTCTAACGCAGCTTTTATTAACAAAAAGCTACCGTAGATGTATTCACATATCATATCACCTATACCCATTTATTCCTCGTTTTGTTTCTTTTCAGATTCTGGTTCTATTGTTTCTATATACCAATCATCATAATGTATGCCAAGATTAAATTTGACTTTATCTTCACTTTCATAGCTCATTGAACCAAGTTCAATTTTCGTTGGAATACAGTTAATGAAAATATATGAATAAATTTTATTATCGGTTCTGTTATACAATGATACAGTTATTTTATCAAAAACAGTATCAAATTCTTTTCTCTGATAAGAACCATTACCATAAAGGAATACACCAGTCCATTCCTTTATGAAATTTTTAATGATAAATTCATTTTCTTTTTGACAACAGTAAGCATTAAATTCTAAGGTTGTTTCACCACTGTGTTTTCTACCAATCACGAATGATTTTTCTGTACCAAAGAACTTTTGAGTTACTGTTTGTGTTTCAAAAGAAGGCAAATCAATCTTTACAGGAACAGCACTTAAATCTTCCTGTAGATTTATCAGTTTAACAGCATTAAGACCTGAATAAAATTCTACTGTGAAAATCCAACTTGCTAATGGAGCAGATGGAGGCATTTGATAAATTCTTTTAGTAAGTTCGAAAGCCATAAATTACCCCATGTGTACTTTACAATCATCGTTTACAGTAATACCGGCAGGTAAATCACCTTTTACTGTCATATAATCATAACTGAATGTAGCAGTATGAGAAATAACACCATCTTCTTCCTCATAGGATAAATCATTCTGTTCTATCTTGTACATAATACAGTTATGATAAACTATTTCACACAAAACTTCTTTTTTATAAAATTTTGAATTTGAGTTATGAGCCATTTGAACACCTGGCTTATGAATTTTCAAAGTAATTGTTCTATTTACTTTATTAAAATTTTTATTGAAAGCGTACCCTTCTTTGTTAGCAAAGTATGAATCACAAGTAATCTCAGCGTGATAAAGTTCTTCTAATACTTTAGTAACCATCAAATTAGAATTTTCATTGAATTTAATAGTCAAGTCACCAGCGGTTGAAGAACGGCCCGGTAATTTGGCTTCAATTCCAGCATAATATACAGATATTAAATTACCTGTTCTTGCTCCCCATTGACACGATACAGCTGCTTTGTTAAGAGTATTGTTATAAGACGCAGTTTTTGCTTCATCACCATATACAACGAAATCAAAAGACAATTCCCAAGACCACTTAGGAATTGGTGGAGCATTGTAAAAATCATTGTTCCATATAGAAGTTATTGATGGATGTTCTTTTTTATCTGCCATATTAAACCTTCACTATATTTATTTTTGTTTTTATCTTTTCAGTACAGTATCATCAATGTCTTCCAATTCAGCAATTTCTGGTCGCATAAGTTCATTTCTAATCATATCCAAATCATCTTCGTTCATTTGGCCTCGCCAGTTAGCTTCAATTTGTTTAGGTTCAATTGGAGCGACTTCTACTTTACCATTAGGTACATATTCTATTTTAGCTGGTTGAGGTGTAGATACTGTTTGTTTCTTAATTTGTATAATATCTTCATCAAGAACATATTTTTCAAAACTTTCAAAAGCAAAATTAACAGTAATCTGACAAGGAGCATCTGTTTGGTTATCAAGATTATAAAGAGAATAATTGATAACTTTTAGATTTTTGAACTCATAAGCATAAACGAATTTATGCAAGACATTGTTCGCAACTTTAATCAAGATGGTATCAATCATATTACCTTGATATGTACCTTCATTAGCAGCTAAACCACCACCATCAAATTTCTGTTTCAAGTTATACGAAGCATTATTTTTAATAAAGTCTAATTTACTGTTTCCATCAAAGAGTGATTCATAGAAAGTCAAAGACATTTCACGGCAACTGTCATATTTTGGAATAAGGAAAGTTTGTGAAGTATTACCATAAACCATAGTATCTTCTTCTTGTTCAAACTTAGGAATGGTGAAAGAAGTACATTCTGGATATTCAGACATTTGTTCTTTTCCACCTTTCTTTTGCTTAATATAGACTGCAAAAGCATCTGAAAGCTTTATGCTCTTATAAGCAAAATAATTTCCAATAACATTTAGAGCCATTATTTAGCACCTTCCCAAACAGTAAATGTAGAATCTTTTAATACACTAGGATTATAAGTTTGCCAACTATTTTGTTCAAAGTCAGATGTAATAATTGTTTCACCTGTATTAGTCTTTGAAATAGTTAATACGTGTCCAGCCAAATCACCTTTATCAATCGTAACAGTCATTGTATCACCTGGACTCATACCTCTAACCTTTTTATCCACATCTTGTTGCTTCAAATTTTTAGTGTGTTTAGAATAATAATCGGAACCATCCCAGTCCTTACCATTACCTTTTCTTCCATTCTTATTATAATCATCCACATCATAAGCCAAAGCGTGAACTACACTATTACCTGTAGCACAAAGACCTTGTGACTCACGGGTAATAACACCTTTTTCCTTTAACCATTTTTGTGTAGCTTGTATCTTTTGTGATGAAGTCATACCATCTTTAATTACACCTGATTTCTTAAATTCATCGTGTAAAGCATCATAAGCTTCATTTCTACCTGACTTATCATTAATAATTTGTTTTAATACAGAATTACCAAATTGAGTAGTATCAACTGGTATTCTCAAGTTACCAAATCTAAATTCTACATCTTGGTCGTCAATAACAAGTGTATTAATGTTTGTGTTATATTCACCAGTTTGTCTAACATTGACATTTCCTGACACAGCTTTATCAGCAGTAAATGAGTCAATTACTGTATCTACAATAAATGAAGCATTTACAGTAATTGCTTGTGCTTGACCATCACGCTTGAATTGTGGTTCTTCGTATGAAGCCAAGTGACAAATATAACCTTTAGTAATTCCTTTATGGAAGTGCTCATTGAATTGTGTAATTGCAATAGTTATGTAATAAGGTTTATTTGAGTAACTTCTTTTAACAAGTTCATCAATGGTTCGTGAAACAAGCATATAATCAGTTTCTTCAAAAGTTATTTCAAGTTTTCTAGTACCAGGACTGAATGTAGGCATATTGATAAAACCATTACCAAAGTAAGAAAAACCATTATTGTTTTCAATTTCAATTTTTGGGAGTGTAACAGATGTTACTGCATAAGATAAAATTTCTTTTTGCTTAGCGTCCCAAAATCCCAAAAACCATTCAGTTTTATATCTGAATGGCAAGTGTGGTTTTAAAGAATAAAATTGAACAACACTCAATGACATATTACTATATTTATATGCCATAAATAGAATATAGAGGTTAGTAAAGATGGCTTTATCCCAACATTCAAAGAACTTAGCAAAACAAGCATTAAATAAAGATAATTTTACAAATGAACACCTTATAGAAGCGTATGGTGTAAATCAGGACCAGTTGTTACAACTTATTGAACAGAAAACACCACAAGAATTATATGACGCTACTTATTCAATGTATTTAAATGCTTATGGTGATGAAGCTACTGCACAGAATTATGCTGATTATATCAAGAATTTTGCAAATGCTTTGCAAGAGCAATCTAAACTTGACAATACAGCATTAGAAGTCAAAAAACAAGCTGATGCAGGTGAAGCCGAAAGACGAAAAAAAGAATTTTCTAAATTGCCTAAAATTGAAAAACCTAAGCCAGTTGAAAATCAAGCTGTTGTTGAAGCTGACTTAAGCCCAAATCTATTACGAGAATATGGAAATAACTTATTTGAATTGATTACATACGACCCATCAGTAAATAATGGTAAAGATGGAGGCCGTATCAAATTAGCAGGTGTTTTGAAACAATTACCTTCATTCTCAATGGGTTCAACTTGGGAAGCCGGACCAGCTGCTTCATTGTCAGACATCATAAAGGGTTATATGTGTTCTGATATGATGGAAAAGATTATGGCAATAGGTGGTAGTGATAGAGCTTGGACTACAGTTGATGAAGGTTCTGACAGAACATATAAAGAATGTACAGTACCATCTTTTAATCTTGAATTTAGATTATATCCTGGACAAGCAATAGGTACAACAGAATTGACATCTTATGACACTTGGATAACAGCACTTTCTTTGTTCGCACAACCAAGTATTGCTTCAAAGATTAATATCAATGCGATAGGTAATAATCTTGTGAATGGTGCTTTACAAGGTCTTGATAATCTTAAAACAGTTGGTACAAATATATTAGGAACTATTGCTGGTGGTGATGCAAGTAAAAATGAACAAGCTGATTCTAATATGTTAACTGATTTAGGAAATGCTGTCGGTAAGATTGTAGATGATGCTGCCGTACTTGTTACTTCCAGAGACGATAAAAACAGAGTTGAAGGTAGTTGTAACAAAAAGAATTTTTATGGTGGTAAACTTTGGAAATTAAGAATATTACCAGGACTCATTCAAAAACCAATCATTGTTTACATAGCAGGTTGGAGTGTAACTTATTCAAAAGAAATAAATTTTCAAACTGGAAAACCAATCTATGTAGACTTTACAATAAATTGTAATTTAGACCAAGTACCAGATGCTGGTCTATGGATGTATTATATGGATAAAAACGCAAGTGAAGACGGTGTATTTACAGCATACGAAAAAACAGGCTGTGAACCAAGACAACCTGCTAAAGAGCTTACCGAAGATGTTGTTGAAACACAGCAATCAACTTTTGATAATGGCACAACACAAACCATTACAACAACCAAGCACAAAGATGGAACAACAGATAATTTTGTTGCTTATACAAAGGCTGATGGTACAAAGAACATCGTTCACATGGGTACTGCTAAACCAGGTGAAGAATATACCAAACAAGGTATGGAAACCCATTCAGTACCACCTGGTTATCATTGGGAAAAGAAAATGTTTGCCGAAGTTTGGTATTTGGAAGAAAATTTCTTCCATTAAACTGGTTCTGTTTTCAAATTCAAGATATCTTTGTGTAACAAATCATAAACATATTTGTTTGACAAAGTAAGTCTAGTTTCAAGACTAACCTTAAAATCACACCATAAAGGCATAGGTAATTTTTTATCATCATCCCATTCAAACTGTGTTGAAGGTGTGAAGGTGAAATTGGTTACAATCCAGTCAATATTTCCATTAACTGTTTTTGATGAAGTATCCATTTGCATAGAATTGTGCGAATAAATCTTTTCACCAAACGAAAGTAATACAGTAAAATTACCATTGTTTCTTCCCAAGATAGCATGGGAAGTTGCTTTATTGTAAATATCATTTGCTGTGTTTACAAGTGTAGCCGCACCACCTGCGAAAGTACTCATATCACTATTCATCATAGCTTTACCAGAGTTCATTACTTTAGTTGCGATGTTGTAAACACCATCACCAACACGCTTAATTAAGTCAACAGAATCTGTACCTAATTTAACTCTCTTTGGTGGAGCACAAATATGTGTCAAAAACAAAATTGCTTCCTGATAACCAGAACCAGCTAAAGATTTATCCTTATAGAGTTTGAAGGTCAAATCAATTTTAATAGGACTTGAACTGTTCATTTTCTTTTGAGTCCATTCATCTGATAAAATCATAGGTTGGAAACCTTTATCACTATAAGCAGCTGCGTTCTTGAAAAGAGTACCATTTAAATAACCAGTAACCATCTTTCCAAGTTTAGCACCACCTGTTTCAGTCCAATCTGTACTAAAACTTATATTCAAATTTTCAGTAGAAACACCACGAATGCTTTTGATATTGGCTTGATTTAAACGCCAGCATTCTTTATTTGTATTATAATATTCATTTTCATAGAGCTGAATAATAAACCCATTACTAGCACCAAGTGCTGTAGAATTTGGTTTACCATCTAATACAATAGGATTATTTCTAATAATTTGTAACATTATTCAATAGACCAAGTGACTGAATTTTTCTTAACTTCACCACTATCAGTCAAAGCAGTGTTCTTAACAATACTCTTAATATCTGTACTAATGGTATTCATAATAGTTTCAATGTTCTTAGTATCGGTTCTAGCAACAACTTGTAATTGTTGTGTCATTTGTTTTGTATCTGAAGTATTAGCAGAACCTGGTGTATTTAATCTATTCACACTTAGTTTACTAGCCGAAATTTCAATAACAGCCTTGTTAATTGAATTTAACAAACTAAGTGTTTCTACTTTCATTTCGTTAAATGAAGAAACCATTTCAGAGAATGGATTACTAGTATTGATAGCTTGTTTACCTGGTTCAGCTTTAGTACCACCTGTTAATTTATTCCAAACTTCTTTTACACCACTACGCAAATCTTTATAAATGTTTTTTGCGCTTTCAAAGGTCTTACTCATTACTTTTTTGGCAGTGGCAGCAAATTCTTCCATTACCTTACCGGTAACAATTTTATTATCATTGTGTTCTTTCATATCAAAGAATGCAACAGCTCTCTTAGCAAATTCTTTAAAATCTTTTGTAAATGATTTTATATAATTATTTTCATTCTTTTTGCCAACTAATTTAGCCAAATCACTCTTAATAGGTGTTAAGAAAGATGTTGTCCAGTCCTGATAGATACGGAATATCATAGTATTTAATTCTTGTCCTTCGTGTACTTTACCATCGTCTTTTAACCAAGCACCAACTTTATTGACAGCACCTTTTACACCATTAGCAATCGTGGATATTGGACTATCAATCAAAGACAATATTCTATCAAGAATTGCACCAATTTTTGAACCTATATCGGTCAAAACATTTACAATAGGTGTACCAAGTTTTTCAATCGTCTGTGTAATTAAATATGCTGTTAGAGCAAGTGCACCACTCAATAGGAGAATACCTGGAGTGACACCAATAGCAATAGCAAGGCCGATACCAATAGGATTAAGAAGTGTTTTTAATGCTGTACCAATACCTTTAACTTCTTTAATTAAAGCACCAAATACTTGTCCTAATGTAGCTTCAGGACCTTTTACCTTTTGTATCTTTTTATTTTTCTCAAATTCATTAGCCCAGATTTTTGCTACCTTTGCTGGTTTATTCCAAGCACGGTAGTAATTCATCTGCATTTCGTAATTGGTAGGACCGCGGAATATACTTAATCTATTTGATTTATTAATACTATTTAAGACCTTTCGTGGGTCTGCCCAATTACTAAAAAACTTTTTCTGCAGAGACTCCAAGTCCCTTCCTAAAAATCGTTGTACTTTCTCTTTAGTTTTAACAAATTTATCTTTAATAGCACCAATGGCTTTAAAAGGTGTTAAATTTGTTAAAAATCCTTTTAATCCGCCTATACTACTTGTAAAGGCTGTTCCAATGGCTCTAAATGGTGCTGTAAATACTTTAGCACTATTTGTGAAAGCACTTGCTAAGCTAGATTGTAAATTTTTGATACTAAGTGAATTTTTTATGCTGTTAAAAATTCCTTTATTTTGTTGGTTTGATTTTAAAAGTTCTTTGGAATTAGCATATAATTTGTTAATGGCAATAACACTTTTATCTGTGTTATTTGCTGTTTCACCAGTATTTACAGCTATAACTTTTTGTAATTCTACAGAATCGTTTACCATTTAAACCTCTAAGTTATTTATTAAAGCCAGAATACATCATTAAAACTTTGTTCATCGTTATCTGTAATTGTTTGTGCTTCGGCAGAATAGTTCTGACCATCAATATAGGTCATTGAATTATCAGTAAGTAAATTATTTTTATCATTTGATTTTCTAGTTCTCGTTCCACCTGCCCAAGTATTTCGTTCGCCTTCCCAGTCAAATTGATGTACTCTATCTTTCAGCTCTTGTATATAATTATTTACACGTTCTTCTTTAGTTTCCTGTTCAAGTCTGATTTTCTCTCTATGTGCGTTTTCCTCTGCCCATTCTCTGGTCTTAACACTATTTGCTGCGCAGAGAGGACCACAATACTTGTTATATCCGACCCAAAGTGTATTAAAATTGGTTGGCTTGTGACAAATTGGACAAATTCCTTCACCAGGTTTCTTCATATATTTGTCATAGTAATCTTTTTTCTCTACATTGTGAGATTTCAAATGTGAAGCAAATTTATGCTGTAAACTAATTTTTGATTTTCCTTTGATAGGATATCCACAAATTTCACATTTAATTTCACAAGGACCATCATCGTGTTCTGCAGACCATTTTTTAGCACAACCATTACTACAAAACTTATGATAACCTTCACGAATGCTTATAAAGGTAGTATCTTTTCCACAATAAATGCACTTGCCTTCGTCTTCGTTTTTAATGTGTTTATCGTAATAATCTTTGTCTTGAATACGGTGTGCATTAAATAAATGTGTAGATAATCCAGTTGGTGTTAGAATATCTGCACCACATTCTTTACATTTATAAGTTAATTTCATTATTCTTCTTCCTTTATAACTTCCAAATCAATAGTTTCTACTTCAAATGTAGCTGTAAATTTACCAATTTCAGACTGTTGTTTAGTCAATTCCATACTTGATAAATTATTCAAAATACAGTGACCAAAAACCATTTTAGAAACAGCTTCATTATTATTGTTTAGGAAAACAACTTCAATGGTATCTATACAGTCCATTCTAAGCAATTCTTCACCTTTCAAGTTAGTTTTACCACAAGTCTGACCATATCGCATATAATACATCCAAGCATAAAAAGCCTGAAAATTCTTTTTCAATTCATCAATTTGGAAAGTAATGGTAACAGCCTGTAATTCACGAGCACCAATAGAAGCTGGGTGAAGTTGTCTTTCGTGCATATAAACAGTTTGGAGCATTGGAATAGAAAGGTCTGGTATAGTTACACTCTCTACATACAAATTCAATACGTTCATATTGAGTTTAAAACTTGTAAAGTTAGGAAAATTAGAAAAACGAACAAGGAATTTGTTCTTATTAAATGTATTAATATCTTCTACAAAATCTTGTCCAGTCGCATTTCTTTCATAATCATTGTTAGTCATTTAAACCTCTGTACCAAAAAATACGGTTTTACCTTCAATATCTTTAGAGTCCTTTACATATATTTCTTGGGTGATTAATTGTAATTGCATATCACCTGAAATACATTCACCATTGGCTTCAACATACTTAAAGTTATTTATTGTGTAATCTTCCCAATACCAATCTAAATCACATTTTCTTTTTCTATCATCACTTAACAAATAAGAACTCACAACACCTTCGTCAAAACAGAACTCAAAACCTCTTGCCTTTTCTGTATGTTCTTCATCTAGTAAGTCAATAGTTGTACCTGAAACCAAGTATTGTGGAATATATGCAGATGTTAATGCAGCATATTCTGGTGTTATTATAGCTTCACCAGTAACAGGTGGTTGCGTGACATAATGGTCTTTATCCCATTCAGTATAATATAACGCAGAATATGAGGAACTATTGTTGTTTACATACAACATATCCTTTGTTTTTTCAGATTTATAATAAGGGAAGCCATATCTATCCTGACCATAAGCTGAACCACCACAGGCAGGACAAGTAACATCTAACACAATCGTTCCTGTACCACCACATATAGGACATTTTTTATATGGTTTTAAAGGTACTTGTTGGTCTTCTTTATCTGTTTTCATTCTAAAGATTTCACTTGATTTAAGTTTTGGAAGTAAAGAAAGATCAAATTTGATTAAATGGTCTTTATCAAGACTAATTACACAATGACCCATAGAAATACCTACACGGCCAGAATAAACTTCTTCATCTTCAACAATATCATCTGTAGGAGTATATTTTCCATATTTGTATAATTCAGTCTTTAGTTTATCTACATATCCATTTGGATTTATTGAACTTTGTCCTCTAGCTGTTACTCTAAATTCAAGAGTCTTTTTATCATCTCTAATCCAAAATTGGAAGCCATTTTCAATCAATGACTTCATATCCGAATTATTATAAATGTTTATATTAGAATAAAACTCTTCAATTTGTAGAATTTGTTTTGAATTACCACAAACAGTTGTAGCATAAAATGTATAATCTCCAAAATTTTGTACTGGTTTAGCATAATTAGACAAAGATAATTTATCAATAACATTTTGTGCTATTTCAAATGAATTGAAAGTTAATGCTTCTTCTGGGACAGGAGTATATTCAACAGTTTGTTGAACATAAGACTTTACTAATTCAGTTACATTATCATGCTGGTATAATATAGCCCAAGCAGGAACATTTACTTTTCGTATTTCTCTATTACTAATAGTCAAAGTTGGTTCTGTATCAAATTGGAATGAACGAATTACTTCATCAGTTCTTCTTTGGATATAGTGTTCAAATAAATCTTTAATTTCAATTCTGAAATCATCACCTTCCAAGTCAATTTCTTCAGCATCGGAAGTAATTGTTCCTTTAATTATCCAATCGGTTTCATTTTCTAAAGAAACATTAATCATAAATTAATTCCCGTATTTGTAAGTAATATTTAAACGAACAACAGGTATTTCATTATCCATTGAGAAGTTAACTATATTATTGTTATCGTCTAATACACCATCACAGAATGTTGCCTTCATTTGTGTGTAAAGGTCATATACCAAATTATCAATGTTTGTCCAGACATCACCATTCAAGTCTTCTTCATTGAAATCTATCAATGAGGATTTATAGTGTTTCTTAATTACTGATGGTATAAAGTACATCCAAAATGCCTTTTCAGTTAGCTGTGTTTCGTAATCATTTTGGATAATACCACGGCGTAATATTGTTTCTTCACGAGTATTGTTATTCAATACTTGAACATAATAAGGTAATGGTATT
>Ga0247611_10010216_pt1 | contig 11076 bp, 10 predicted proteins | sample 177DNAGHGhighgp2_FD_192422 | JGI IMG/M metagenome (GOLD analysis project Ga0247611, IMG submission 192422) | Sheep rumen microbial communities from Palmerston North, Manawatu-Wanganui, New Zealand - 1770 DNA GHGhigh gp2 | ecosystem: Host-associated > Mammals > Digestive system > Stomach > Rumen... | reverse complement strand
GGGACAACCAGCCACGCCATCGGCGTTTACATTGATTTCCAATCGTACTGACAAATACTCTATTTCGCGAGAGGTTTGTCACCTTCTCTGCGGGCAGGTCTCCTGGCTTGTCCTAATAGTATGCGCCTTCTCAGGTATGGTAACCTCGCAGGACAGACATCTTGCGACAAAAGGTGTAGTAACCCAATGGCGTAGAGTGCATACTACTCTTTTTTATGGACTTCACAGTTGCGCGTCAGCTCACGATTTGCACGTGATTCCCTTTTCACTCGCTGCTCATGGACATCTAGGGGGTGTAGTAACCCTCGTCTCTGTCCGCAGCGGACACCTCACAGATTGATTGTTTTTTTCAAAGCACTCTTCTTTCAATTGACGGTGCAAAAATACAAAATAAAATCAATCTGCAAATTTTTTTTTACAAAATAGAATGTAATATTCCGTAGATGAATGACAAAAAAAATATAAGATGAGATCCGAATCGATAAAAAAGTATTTATTTTATGCAGGAAACGACTCTTTTTCGACATAGTATTTCAGTCGGAAAAAATGGTAACGTGCCACGTCGCCTCATAATGTAAAAAAAACGCTGAATTCAGCACTTTTTTTTTGTTCCCCCTGAAGGACTTGATAGCGCCGCGGGAATTGACTGCGGAACTTGATTTGGGTCAGATTCCTGTTGCTTTGAATGCGGACATCTCTGAGCCTAAATTCCAGTTACAAGTGCAACACTAAGTAGAAAAAAAGAGTACCAAAATTTGGTACTCTCAGGTAAAATGACTACTTTTGTGTTGACAAATGAAAAAATATAATCACCTTACCAAAGAGCAAAGATACACAATTTCTGTGTGTCTGAGAAAAAAAATGTCGCTGTCGGCAATCGCAAAAGCGATAGGAGGATTGAAGCGCCAAAGAAATTGGAGCCCAATCGTGCACTGGATTTCGGCAGGGGGTTCTACACCACCTTGAACGAAGTTCAGGCAGGTGGATTTGCCAATAAGGTGAAGGACCGTCTTCATTCGTCAGCGGGTGTAGTCAACGTGTATGAGGTAGATATTGAACAGATGAAGGCAGACTTAAAGTATGTCTGGTTTGATGCCCCTGACGAAGCGTGGCTTGAGTATGTGAGCAACAACCGCAATGGAATAGCAACCCTAGCGCATGACTTTGCTTTTGGACCTGTTGCCAATGATGATGTGTTCCGTACTTTTGCTGCTTATCAGGCTGGAGTATTAAGCAAAGAAGAGACACTGGCACGCCTAAAGGTAAAGAGACTATACAACCAACTGACATTTAAGTCAGAAAAAGCCTTGTCATACATTCATTTTATTACCGACTATAAGATATGACGCAACAGGAACAACGGCAGTTTACAGCTACCATGCAGATGATTGTGCCACAGGTGATAGACCGTATGGTAAAGGAGTATGGCATGGAGGCGGGCAATGCCATGAAGGAGTTGTATACTTCACAGCTTTATGCCGATTTGGAGCGTGAGAGCAGCAAGTTGTGGCATCTCAGCCCTCTGGCATTGGCAGAGCTGTGGCATAGCGAGAAAACAACAGGACATATCCCCTACCCCGAAGAGGCATGAGCATAGAACTTGAATTCCTAATCTATTGTATTGAAGAATACAAACGGCGCCACGGCACAAGTGGCAAGGAGACTTACCTGCTGTTTGAACAGTCGGGTGCGAGCCAATATATCATTGACCATTATGATGCCCTGCACACGGCAGGCATCGAATACACGCTAGACGATGTTGACGGGATACTGCAGACCATTGCAGTAAGCACTGGGAACTAATTATTAATGCGTTAATGTGTTAATGTATTAATGCGTTAGTCTTGATTTGTCAATTCACAAATCACTAATCACTATTCACCAATCATTATTCACTAAAACTCAATTTTCAATTGGCGATCTGCCCTGTGGCGACGACCAGGTGGGCGTCGTTGTCGTAAATGGTGGCGTACTGCCCTGCGGCAATGCCCTGCACACGTACATCGGACAGAATCCGATAGCCCTCGGTGGTACGCAACAGGTGTCCTTGGGCAAAGTCGGGAGTGTGGCGGATTTTGAACTTTACATCCACTGATTCGCCGTTTTCCAGACGGTCGCTCCACAGGTCACCCGTCAGATAATGGAACCCCAGCAAGTTTATCTCATTGCCATACTGGGCATCGGGGTCGTAGCCCTGGGAGACATAAAGCACATTCTCGTCGATGTCCTTCTTCACCACAAACCAAGGGCCTCCGCTCAGGAAGAGGCCTTTGCGCTGGCCGATGGTGTGGAACCAATAGCCCCGGTGGGTGCCCAGCACACGTCCAGTCTCCAGCTCCACTATCTTGCCTTCGCGCTCGCCGAGATAGCGGCGCAGGAAGTCGTTGTAATTGATTTTACCGAGGAAACAGATCCCCTGCGAGTCCTTGCGGTCGGCAGAAGGAAGATGTGCGGCATGGGCTATGTCACGCACCTCGCTTTTCATCATGCCGCCAATGGGGAACATCAGCTTGGCAATCTGCTTGCTGTCCAGTTGCGACAGGAAGTCGGTCTGGTCCTTGACAGGATCCTTGGCCGTCGCCAGAAAGGGGACACCCTCCAGCCGTTCGGTGGTGGCGTAATGTCCTGTGGCTGTCCAGTCGTATTCATGCCCCCGACGCTGTTCGAAAGCCCCGAACTTGATGAGTTTGTTGCACATCACATCCGGGTTAGGAGTCAACCCCCGTCGCACCGAGTCGATGGTATAGGCCACCACGTTGTCCCAGTACTCACGGTGCAGGTTAACCTCCTCGAAACGGCATCCATAACGCTTGGCAATGAATTGCGTGATCTCGATGTCCTCCTCGGCGGGACAGTCAATATAGCCCTCCTCGTCCTCCATGCCTATGCGGATGTAAAAAATATCGGGCTTGATGCCCTGCTCGCAAAGCAGGTGCACCACCACCGAACTGTCAACGCCTCCCGAAACCAATGCTGCAATACTCATATTTCAGTTGTATAGTTTATTTTCCACAAGTCGAAATCCCTCTCACGCTCCAATATCCCCCTCCATGTCAAGTGTCCGGCATGGACAGGGGTTCAGTTCTTGGCCTTTGACTGCCCCGCCACCACCAGCATCACCGAAGCCAGAATCAACACGATACCCACAGCCAGCCATACGGTGAACCTCTCGCCGAAAACGAAGATGCCTATCAGCACCGCCGTCAGCGGCTCGAGGGCTCCCAGCACCGCCGTGGTGGTGGAGCCTGCATAACGTGCCGCATACACCAGCAACACCAGTGCCATGATGGCCGGCACCGTGGCAAGCCAGCATACATAGAACCAGCTGGTGAAACCATGTGGCAGGGTGATTGACTCGCCGCTCAAGAACGAGTAGGCCAACATGCCCAGCGCACAGCACAGCAACACATAGAAGTTGATTTTGAACGGCGACAACTTAATCTTGCTGCGATTCACCACCACAATATACACCGCATACGACAAGGCCGAAAGCAGCACCAGCACCACTCCGACCCATGGCAGGACAACCTGGCCGTCGCCCCGATAGAGCAACGCCACACCGAGAAACGACAATGCTATCGACACCCCCGTCACCCAGTTCAGCCGCTCGTGGAAGAAGAGCGCCATGATGACGGCAGTCATCACCGGATAGGTGAAAAGAATGGTGGACGCCACACCGGCGTCCATCACTCGAAAGCTTAGATAAAGCGTCAATGACGAGATGGTGAAAAGGAGTCCCAGCCCCAACAACACCTTCAGCTCATGAAGGGACACCTTCAACGACTCATGCCGGAAGAGCAATACCACCGACATGATAATCCATGCCAAGCCGAACCGGTAGAAAAGCACCGAGCCTGTCGACATGCCTTCGGCATAGAGCTTCAACGCACCCAGCGGATTGGTGCCGTAGCACACCGCCGCCACAATGCCGCACACCATTCCCCATGCCCGCAAAGACTTTTTCCCTTGAATCTTCATCATCATACCTCGACCCGGCAATCGTCAAATTGTAACCACTAATTATTCATTTTTGAAGAACACGAATAGTACGAATAGCACGAATATTAATTCGTTAGATTAGTGTAATTCGTGTTCAACATTAATTATTGGAGGTGTCAAAAACTCAATCGGGCAGACCGAAGAGGGAGGTGTTCGGACGCACACTGCCATCGGCGGCGACAGAAGAGCCTGTAGCCTCGGACTGGGCCGAATGAGGCACTCCCTCGATGGGTTGGAACTGGACAGGGTTGTCCGTCCCCAGCATATCGGCCATGGTCATGGCCTCCACCTTCTGGGCGCCATTGACATCGTTACGCAGCAGATTGTTGATGGCCTTGATGCGCTCGGCACGGTCCATCGCCATCATGTCCAGACGCGACTGAGCGGGAGCCGAAGCTACACCGGCGCTCATCGTCTGTGATGCAGGGTTGCTGCCTGTGCTGGTGGCACGTGCTGGTTCGGGGCTGACCACCTGAGTTGGTTTGGGGGCGGCAACACGCTCCTCGACAACGGGGGTGGTATGGTTCACCAGGCGAAGACCGTCGTCTGCCTCGTCGGTAGCAGCACGGCGAGTCTCATTCTTCAACTCATCCTCGCCATAGAGGGGGATGATATGCTTCTTACCGGGGGTGGCATCCTGTCCGTGGCCGTCGGGCTGTGCGGGGGAGCGCAAAGGCTGACGGGTGTCCGGCGTGGGAGTGGCCACAGTCTCGATGGTCGGGGCCACATAGATATTCTCCGGACGTATTTCGCGGTTCTGAGGTGTGGGCGTGTCGGTCGAGTCGCGGTGAATCAGCACGGGACCGTCGCCTACAGGCTTGGGAGCGGGGGCCTCGGGGGTCTCTTTCAACACATGCACCACCGGGTCGTTGCTCTCCTGTTGCTCGAAGCCTGTGGCAATAAGGGTGATCTTCACCTTGTCGCCCAGCGTATCGTCGGTACCCATACCCCAAATCACATTCGTCTCGCGGCTGCCGGTCTTCTGGGTGATATAGTCCGTCACCTCGCCCATCTCGTCCATCGTAATCTCGTGTTCGGGACCGAAGGAGAAATGCAGCAGCACATTCTTGGCGCCCTTGATATCGTTGTCGTTCAACAGCACCGAGGTGGTAGCCTCCTCCACGGCCTGTTTGGCGCGCTTCTCGCCCTCGCCCTCGCCGATACCCATCAGGGCGGTACCGCTGTTTTCCATCACTGTATACACATCACGGAAGTCGATATTCACGTATGCATTCAGCGTGATAATCTCCGCAATGCCCTTCACGGCGGTCAGCAGCACATCGTTAGCCATGGCAAAGGCATCCGTCATCACCAAGTCGCCGTATGCACGCAGCTTCTCGTTATTGATAACCAGAATAGAGTCGACATACTTGCGCAACTCCTCAACACCCTCCTGAGCCTGCTGCAACCTGCGGAAGCCCTCGAACAAGAAAGGAGTGGTCACCACAGCAACGACAAGAATCTGAGTGGGGTCGTCGCTATCCTCGGCCTCGAGTTTGATTTCCTTGGCCATGCGGGCAATGACGGGAGCCGCACCAGTGCCGGTACCGCCACCCATGCCTGCAGTGATGAACACCATTTTCGTATCTTTTTCGAACAGCGCCTTGATCTCCGACTCCTTCTCCTCAGCTGCCTTGCGCGCCTTGGCGGGACGACCGCCAACACCCAGTCCCTCGTGGCCAAGCACCAGCTTGTCAGGCACCGGACTGCCTTTGAGCGCCTTCATGTCAGTATTGCAGACGATAAAGTCTACACCCGAAATACCTTTGCGGAACATGTGGTTCACGGCATTGTTACCACCGCCTCCCACTCCGATAACCTTGATGTATGAAGACTGCTCCGAAAGCGAATCGAAAGTAATTAGTTGTGAATCGGGCATATTCTGTAATATTATAAATTGTTATTATTGATGTCGTTATACTAATTATCCAATATAATTTGAAAGTGTAAAATTACGAAATTATTTCCGAATTCCGGCTTCCCATGCTTACGGTTTATCAACACTTTATGAACAACGCTTTACAAATATGTCAATCTGCAGATGAATAACCATGCAAACAAGACGTGCTTTCAATCCTACAACAATTTCGAATTCAACACAGTATACTATCCGTCAATGCCGTCCTCGGTAAAATTACGGGTAAGCCATTCGGAGATAGCAGTGGTCAAGCCACGGGCCTCAGCGCTGATGTTCTTCTTTTTGGTCTTTTCCTTCTTACTACTCTTCTTATCTACCACTTCCAGTTCTGAGACTTGTTCGGGCTCGGGTTCAGGTTCGGGTTCATGCTTGGCCTCGGCGGCCTTTTCGGCCTCCTCGCGGGCTTTACGTTCCACCTCAAGGATGCCATAAATGACCAGACCAATGCCGGTGGCATACATGGGATGGCTGAGATCCTCGAACGATGCACTGGCCTGGACATCGAGATGCTCGTCGGGCATACCGATACGGGTGTCGATGCCGGTAATCAGTTCGGAGTACTCTTTGATGTGCTTGAGACGGGCTCCACCACCAGTAAGCACAACACCAGCTATCAGTTGGCGTTCGAAGCCAGACACCTGTATCTCGTACAGCACCTGCTCAAGCAGCATACGCATACGGGCATTGATGATGGTGGCAAGGGTCTTGACATAGATTTCGCGGGGGTCCTGGTTGCGGATACCAGGGATGGCAATAATGTCATCCTGATTGACATTGGAGGGGAGGCAGGAACCGAATTTGGTCTTGAGGCTTTCGGCCTGATGCTTGAGGATCTTGCAGTTGTCGCGGATGTCGTTGGTAATCACGTTGCCAGCCAGGGGAAGCACTGTAGTATGGCGGATAATACCCTCTTGGAAGATGGCGATGTCGGTAGTGCCGCCTCCAATATCCACCAATGCCACACCGGCGGCCTTGTCGCCCATGTCCAGGACTGCGTAGGCGGAGGCGATGGGTTCGAGCACCATGCCTTTGATGCGCAGGCCGGCTTCGGCCACGGCGTCGCGGATGTTGCGGACGTTGCTGGTGTTGCCCGTCACGATGTGGAAGTTGGCCACGAGACATTTGCCTGCCACACCTACGGGGTCGATGTCGGGGTCGAGTTTGTCGTTGTCGACGATGTAGTTCTGGGGGAAGACGTGGATGATTTCTTCGCCGGGTTCGAGCATGATGCGGTATTGGTCGTCGATGAGGCGGTCGACGTCCGACTTCTCGATGAGGCGGTGGTCTTCGGGTATCATGACGCTACCCTGGTTGGAGCGGCTTTTGATGTGCTGGCCGGCGATGCCGACATACACTTCTTCGACGTCGAATTTTGCCATTTCCGATGCGTCGTTCACGGCACGGCGTATCGAATCGGCGGTGCTGCGGATGTTTTTCACGATGCCGCGCTCCACGCCTACCGATTCGGTCTTTCCGAATCCTACGATACGGATTTTGCCTTTCTCGGCCCGCTCGCCTATGAAGCAGGCGATTTTTGTTGTTCCAATGTCAAGTCCTACGATATAACTCATATTGTTCTGTGTTTTTTATTTGTTTTCAATCATTAGTTTTTTTCTTGTTCGGTTCGCTCCTGCCTGGCAGGAGAAGGGGTGTCAGAATCCGTCGCCGGAGGGCGCAGCTGTTTTGTTTCGGCGGGTGCAGACCACCTGCCCGTGGTATTTGACACTGATCTGGCTGTAGGTCTCCCAGCCCACCTGCGGCAGCCCACGGGTGTAGAAGGCCATGAGGTTGCGGAATTTCTCGTCGAGCTGCTGGGCCGTCCCTATCTGCACCACATGGCTGCCCAGCTTGGGGGTGAGGTAGAGGTCGCCTTTGGCGTCGCGGTAGATTTGGTCGAAGAGGGGGGCGAGACGCTGGTGCTGGAATAGGTATTTGGCCAATGTCCATACCTCTTTCAGCCCCTTGCCTTTGTTGGGGATGTTGCCGCTGGCCACTATCATGTCGGCAGAGCCTACAGGGGTGACGGGGACCCGGTAGCCTTTGTCGTCGAGATAGTATTCGCCACCATGCGAGCAGATGCGCACCACGGGCTTGCGCTGAACGGCATGCACCACCACGGCTCCACCTATGGAGGTGCCTGCATCGCACCTGGAGAGCCATGGCGAGGAGACGGCCACACGCGCCACCCTGCCGAGGTCGACATCGCGCAGCCGCTTGGACAGGATGTCGGGCATGCTGTCCACCACCAGGTCCACCACCTGCTGAGGGGTGACGAGGGTGTCGGCTCCGCAGTAGTCGATATCCACGCGGACACTGCGCACGGGCGACAGGCTGCGCCAGCGGTTGGCGACCACCACCAGTATCACCAGCAGCAGAAGTGCAATGAGGGGTGCTATTTTCAGTTTCTTGTTCATGCTTATGACGGGTTATCGCTTTTGAGCACTTCTTCGAGACGGGGGACGAGCCGGTCGATGTCGCCGGCACCCATGGTGACCACGACATCGGGGCAGAGCGCGGGTACAAGCTCAAGCACCTGGTCGGGGGTGCAGAGGTACTTCGAAAGGCTGTCGATTTTTCGCAATACCATGGAAGAGGTGATGCCAGGCAACGGCTTCTCGCGGGCAGGATAGATGGGGAGCATGATGAGCTCGTCGAGGGTGGAGAGCACCTGGGCAAACTGGTCGGCAAAATCGCGTGTGCGGGTGTAGAGATGCGGCTGGAAGATGCCTACGACCCGTTTGCCGGGATAGAGGAAGCGGATGCTGTCGAGACAGGCGGCTATCTCCTGCGGATGGTGGGCATAGTCGTCGATGAAGACGAGGTCGCGCGTTTTGATGTGGTAGTCGAATCGCCGCCAGACACCGGCATAGGTCTTGAATCCATGGCGGATCTGGTACTCGTTGAGCCCGACGGTGAGGGCCACAGCGGCGGCGGCCACGGCATTCTCGACATTGTAGAGGGCGGCATTGGGGAGTTCGAGGTCGTAGAACACCCCTTTGGGGGTGCGGAGGTCGAAGAAGATGTTGCCGTTGTACTGCCGCACGTTCCAGGGGTAGTAGTCGGCCTCGATGCCGTGGGAGGTGTAGTTGCAGGTGGTGGCTTTTATGCCTTCTATACTGGCGCCATGATGATGCTCATGTTCATGCTCAGACTCATGCCCGGAATGGTCGGGCTGCAGGGTGAGTCCTTGTTTGATGATGAGCGTCCCGGCAGGGTCGATTTGGGAGGCGAACTGATGGAAGGCTTCGATGAGGTGGGCATGGGTGCCGTAGGTGTCGAGGTGGTCAGGATCGGTGGCGGTGATGACGGCACACCAGGGATGCAGGTGGAGGAAGGAGCGGTCGTATTCGTCGGCCTCTACCACCACATAGTCGCTCGCGTTGTCGACATGGATGTTGGAGTTGAAATTCTTGGATATGCCGCCAAGGAGGGCGCTGCATCCGAGTTCGGTCTGACTCAATATATGGGCGATGAGGGTGGAGGTGGAGGTTTTGCCGTGGGTGCCGGCAACGGCGATGCAGCGTTTGCCCTGTGTGAGCTGTCCGAGGAACTGGGCACGCTTCACGATGGGTACGCCTTTCTCGAGCAGGAACTGGTACTCGGCCGTGTCGGTGGGGACGGCGGGGGTGTAGACGACCTGGTCGACATGGGCGGGGATGAGCGAGGGGTTGTCGTCGAAGTGTACAGGGATACCTTCCTCTTGCAGATGGGCAGTGAGGGGTGACGGGGTGCGGTCGTAGCCGGAGACGGTATGCCCTTGGAGATGGAGATAGCGTGCAATAGCACTCATGCCGATGCCGCCGATGCCGAGGAAATAGTAGTTCATAGTGCTGTACGTTTTAATGTTTGTTTGCAATGACTTGTTCGATATGGTCGACGATATGGCTTGCCGCCTGGGGTGCGGCGAGGGCACGAATGGCCTGCCCCATGCGCTGCTGGCGGTCGGGGTCGGCGAGCAGCTGCGCCAGCATAGGCAGCCCCTCGTTGTGGCAACGGCTGTCGGGCATGATGAGTGCGGCACCTTTGTTCACCAACGCCATGGCGTTCTTGGTCTGGTGGTCCTCGGCCACGTTGGGCGAGGGGATGAGCATGACGGGCTTGCCGACGAGGCAGAGTTCGGAGATGGCGATAGCCCCGGCACGGGAGATGACCACTTGGGCAGCGGCATAGGCGAGGTCCATACGGCTGATGAACTGGTGTACCTTGACCCATTGTTCCACTCCCGCAGCAGAGACAGCCCGTTTGGCCTCGTCGTACATGGTGCGGCCTGTCTGGAAGATAATCTGAATGCGGTTGTCGGCGAAGAACTGGAGATTGTCCAGCACCATACGGTTGATGCTGCCTGCCCCCAGACTGCCCCCTACGCTGAGCACGACAGGCAGGTCGGGCTGAAGGCCGAAATGGGCGCACCCTTCATCGCGGGTTGCCGAAAGGCGTTCGATGTCGGCACGGACAGGGTTGCCCGTGAAGACAATCTTTTCGGCGGGGAAGTAGCGGTCCATATCGGGATAGGCCACACAGATGCACGCCGCTTTCCGGGCGAGGGTTTTATTGGCCAAACCCGCATAGGAGTTCTGCTCCTGCAGCAGGGTGGGGATATTCATCCGTGAGGCGACACTGAGCGTGGGCTGGCTGGCGAAGCCTCCTACACCTACCACAATATCGGGACGGAACCGGTGCAAGATGCCTCGCACCATGCAGCGGCTTCGGAGCACCTTGAAGGGGAGCTGGAGATTCTTGATGATATTGGGAAGGGTGAGCTGACGCTGAAGACCGGCGATGGGCAGCCCCTTAATGGTGTAGCCAGCAGCAGGCACCTTCTCCATCTCCATGCGGCCTCTTGCCCCGACAAAAAGGATGTCGGCCTCGGGATGACGCTCTTTGATGGCATTTGCTATGGCCAGTGCGGGAAAGATGTGTCCGCCTGTGCCTCCTCCGCTGATGATGACTTTCATGATATCGTTGTTGTTTGAATGGATTAAAGACTAAATTAATTGCTGAGTGTCGGCTGTTTCGCTGACTGTTGTGTCGGGCTCGGAGGGTACCGATGGGGCGGCGGCTTTGCGGCTTAGTTTCTTGTTGCGGAAGGCAACCGCCTGAATGACGCCCAGTCCAAGGCCTAGACAGAGATATGCGGTACCACCATAGCTGATGAAGGG
>Ga0247611_10010214_pt1 | contig 11077 bp, 5 predicted proteins | sample 177DNAGHGhighgp2_FD_192422 | JGI IMG/M metagenome (GOLD analysis project Ga0247611, IMG submission 192422) | Sheep rumen microbial communities from Palmerston North, Manawatu-Wanganui, New Zealand - 1770 DNA GHGhigh gp2 | ecosystem: Host-associated > Mammals > Digestive system > Stomach > Rumen ... | reverse complement strand
AACCTTCCCCGGACCGTCCATGCCTTTTGGTATGGTGAAGCCCGGCCCTGACTGTGGGGTGTCTCCAAATGCAGGATGGGCACCCATGCCTGCCCGGGTGACGGGGTTCTCGCAGACTCATGTGAGCGGCACTGGGGGCGGCCAGAAATATGGCAACATCCTCATCCAACCAATGATTGGTGCGCAGCAGGAGCAACTGCGTACTGCAGAACAGGTCAGCCTGGGTTATTACTCCACAACATTTGAGAATGGCATCCGCACGGAAATCACTACTGCGGAGCGTTGTGCGCTCTACCGCATCCACTATCCCCAATCGGGGCAGTTGTTTGTGGATGTCTCCCATTTTCTGGGCAAGAATCCTGTGCCCGACCTGCGTGAGGCTCAGCAATTCGTTGGTGCCGAACTCGAAGTGCTGAACGACCACGAGGTGCAGGGATATTCTCGCATACGAGGTGGATGGAACAACGGCGATGCCTATACGGTCTATTTCGTGCTTACAACCGATAGGCCTTTTACCGCCCAAACGAATTCGACCAGTCAAACCATTCCGACGGGTCCGACCAACGCCCATCTGCTTTTCACTGACACCTGTGTCAATGTCAAGGTGGGCATTTCCTTTGTGAGCACCATGCAGGCCAGACGCAATATTGTCGGGTCATCGTTCGATGAACAGTGCTCCTCGCTTTGTAAGGCTTGGGAACATCTGCTGGGCTGTATTGACTTGGGGAAAGCATCAGAGAAGGAGAAACGCATGTTTTACACTGCGCTCTATCACACCATGCTCATGCCGGTCGACCGCACTGGTGAGAATCCCAAATGGACGGATGCTCCATATTATGATGACTATTATGCCATCTGGGACACCTATCGCACCTCCTCGCCCCTTCTCACGCTTATCGCCCCTGACAGAGAGCGAGACATCATAAGGTCGCTGCTCAATATATACCGCCGCGAGGGCTATATGCCCGACGCACGCAGTGGTGACTGCAACGGCCGCACACAGGGAGGCTCGAATGCCGAGGTGGTCATCGCTGACGCTTGTGTGAAACACCTCGATGGCATCGACTATGAACTGGCCTTGGAAGCCATGCTCCATGATGCCACTGTGCCTCCAGGCGGCAACGAGGAAAAAGAGGGCAGGGGAGGACTGGCTTACTACAACACGTTGGGCTATATCCCTTATGGTGTGGACCGCGCTGGCAACCGCACCATAGAGTATGCCTTTGATGATTATTGCATCGCCGTGGTGGCAGAGGCATTAGGTTATGATGACGTAGCCACGGAATACCACAAAAAAGCGGGCAACTGGAAGAACCTGTTTCGCAAGGACTATGAGTTTGACGGCATGAGAGGTTTCATCATGCCGCGTGACGAACAAGGAAATTGGCTCGACAGCGTGCCTTGGGGCAAGTCGAAAGTGTTCCATCCCCGTATTCCCTATATCCCTACGACAAAGGTGGCACCATGGTATCTGCCCTGGTGGTCAACCTTCTTCTATGAGGCAACATCAGAGGAGTATTCTCTCAATATCCCTCACGATGTGCCGGGACTGATTGAGGCTTGTGGAGGAGCGGAGGCTTTCAGGCAGCGGCTCGACTTGTTTTTTGAGAAAAATTACTACAATGTGGCCAATGAGCCATCTTTTCTCACCCCCTGTCTCTACCATTGGATAGGCCGTCCTGACCTTAGCACTCACCGTGTGCATGAGATTATCCAAACGAATTATTCCGATACGCCCAACGGACTGCCAGGCAATGATGACTCGGGTGCCATGTCGTCGTGGCTCGCTTTCCATATGATGGGACTCTATCCCAATGCAGGGCACGACTATTATCTGCTCACTCTGCCCATCCTCAAAGAAGGATACACCATGATCTTGCCCAATGGCAAGACTTTACAGGTGTCGCTAAGAGGAAAGGGTGACACATATGCTTATGCCACACTCAACGGGAAAAGGCTTGACGATGCCCGCATCACCCACGAACAACTGATGAAGGGTGGACAGTTGGTGTTTTTTGGAAAAGAGGAGCAATCTGTTTCCACAAGGTCTGCAGCGACGACCGTGCCACTCACTGCCATCACCCCTATGATGTCTGCACAACCTGTCAGCCCCATCGTGAAATCCCAAATATCCTATACGCTGAATCGCCAGTTCCGCACTTGGCCGCTCACCATGGAATGGATGGGTGACATACTCCTCGTGAGGTGCAACAAGGCGACCTATAGGATACCCCATCAGGTGGTGGAAAGTGCCACGGGCTTCTCTTGGGACAGTCCGCAGAAGGAAGGTGCTTCCTATGTCGCTGACGGTACATTCGCCTTTGTCTCACGTCAGGCTCTGACCGCGCTCCTGCAAGAGAGAAAATTCAACTACGACGGCATCACCTGGAGGGAAATTTCCCGTACTGACGACACCATAACTGTGAGAGCCGACATCGACCGCACCGAGATGACCATCTCGCTCACGCATCCTCTTCCGCTGGTGCTCAGCATGCGCAAGAATCCCTTAGGTATCGACTGGAATATCATACTCAATGAATAACAGAATAGTCTCCATATTTGCAGCCCTCTTGTGGACGGCTGTCGTCTTTGCCCAGGAAAAGACACCTGAGCAGACGGGTGGCGTTTACTATGCCTATCCCGTCCATCAAGTACTGATTAACCCCACACCGCCGGAGGGTTATCAGCCTTTTTATATCTCCCATTACGGCAGGCACGGTTCGCGATGGCTGCCCTCCGACAGCCGTTATGAGTGGGTCGTTGAACAGTTTGCTGACAAGAAAAACCTGACCGCCGAAGGTAAGAAGTTGCGAAAACAACTGGGTAAGGTATGGCGCAATGCCCAAGGCAATGGCGGACAACTCACACCTCTTGGTGGACGGCAGCATGAGGAAATCGCCGACCGCATGGTGTCTAATTTCCCTGAGGTGTTTGCTCACAATTCACACATTCGTGCCCGTTCGAGTGTGGTGCCGCGTTGTGCTGCCAGTATGAGACATTTCGTATCCAAGATACGAGGCCGGCAACCTTTGCTGCAAATTGACAGCGCCACCGATTCTGCCGACATGAGTTATATCGCATACACTACGCCTGAATTAAAAGCGATAGAGAAAGGGCCCTTTGCCAAGATGTACGGCTCTCCCGACCGACTGATGCACCTTTTGTTCAAAGACCCATCTGCGGTGCGTGAACCCGTGATACTCATGGGAGAACTCCACACCATAGCCTCCGACATGCAGGATGTAGCCTCGCCCAAACTCAAAACCGACCTATATTGGTTGTTTACTTCCGATGAGATGCGCGACATCTATGAGCGCAACAATGAGCGGATGGCATATTGCAATGGCAGCGACCCGCGTACAGGAGGTGAACCTGCACGTTCGGCACTCTCTCTATGGCATGACGTAGAGACAAGAGCGGATGCTGCCATCCGAAGGTCAGAACCATCGGCAGACCTCCGTTTCGGACATGACACCAACCTCTACCGTCTGCTGACCCTGATGCAGGCTTCCTCTGCCCAAAGTGGTAAGATGGATGAGATACTGCCAATGGCTGCCAACCTGCAGATGATTTTCTTCCGGGGACAAACCGGAGACGTCGTTGTTCGCTTGCTCCATAATGAGAGGGATTTTGCCCTCCCTATTCCTGCTGTCATGGAGCATTATTACCGATGGAGCGATATCAAGGCATATATGGCGGAGCGCATCCACCGACTGCAGCACGAGCATCAACTTGTCGCCCTCAACACGATGGTGGGTACTGCTCAGGCCAACACCCTCTCGGCAGGACTCTTTGGCAAGGGCAGTGAGGAACACGGACAGACACTGCCTGCTGTCCTCGTTCCAAACGGACAGAATTTCTGGACTCCTCAGACACGTGACACAGAGGTGAAATGTATAGCTCCATATTATTATGCCGACTCCCTATGGCAGGGTATGCGCAATTCTCATTGGATAGTCGGTGGATGTACACAGGATTATGGCTCGTTTACCATCGCTGCCCTCGGAGGTCAGTTGCGCACTGCTCCAGAAAAGCGTGCCACGCGTTTCAGCCATGATGGTGAGGTGTCGCATCCGCATTACTATGCCGTAGGCTTGCCCGACGAACATCTGCGTGTTGAACTGACAGCATCTGCCCATGGTGCTATCATGCACATCACTCCAGACCGTGACCAACAGGTGCATGTCATCTTCCAGCCCAACAGCGACGAGGGTGAGGGCGGGGCTTCCATCGACCTTGGCTCTCATTCTGTTTATGGATACAACCCCGTGCACCGCATCTATCAAGGATGGGGTGAGCGAGCAGGATTCAGTGGTCATCTTCTTATGGATTATGCAGACACACCTGTGAGTTACGGCACGTTTGCCTCAGACATCCATGAGGAGGGAAAAACATCCGTCAGCGGCAAGGGACAGTCTGGTGTATGGCTGACCTTTGAGGGAAAGGCTCATCAGCCTATCATTCTGAGGATGGCATCCTCGTTCACCGGCCGCGAGGGATGCGGGCGCAATATGGACGCCGAGGTGAAGGGCAAGAGCTTTGTGGAGATGATGGCGGAAACGGCGCAAGCATGGACAGCACGCTTGCACACTATCGATGTGGAAGGTGATGATGAGGCTGCCGTCAACCAGTTTTATGGCGCGCTCTACCGCTCTTCCTTCCTGCCTCGTTTGCTGAGTGATGCCGATGGTGCCTATCCGCGTTTTGCCGAGGGCAGCACGATGAGAGGCAAACGGCCCGTCTATACCGATTTCTCTATGTGGGACACCTACCGTGCCCTGCATCCTCTCTATAATATCATCGTTCCAGATGTGTCGTCCGACATGATGCAGTCTTTGGTCAATATGGCGGATGAGGGCGGTTGGCTGCCCATTTTCCCGTGCTGGAACTCCTATACGGCGGCGATGATAGGCGACCATTGTACTGCTACATTGGCTGACGCATACATCAAGGGAATACGTGGCTTTGATGCTGAGAAAGCCTATCGTGCGATGCGCCGCAATGCCTTTGAGTCTCCTGCCTCTGATGCTGACTACCGCAATGGGATGGGTCGGCGGGCACTGAAGTCCTATCTGCAGTTGGGCTATATCCCGATGGAGGATTCCGTGGCAGAGGCTTTTCATAACAATGAGCAAACCTCCCGTACTTTGGAATATGCCTTTGATGACTTTGCTGTGGCGCAGATGGCAGAGGCTCTCGGCCATGCAGACGATGCCAAGGCGCTCATGAAACGGTCGGACAATTGGCGGCATGTCATCAACCCACGCACGGGTTATGCCGACGGTAGGCATCAAAACGGGCGTTTTGAGAACAACACTGACTTTGTTCACCGCAAGAGTTTCATCACCGAGGGGGCTGCCTGCCATTACACATGGTATGTGCCCCATGACCCAGAGGGTCTGATAGAGGTGATGGGCGGTCGTGATGCCTTCGTGGCAAGGTTGGACTCCATGTTCACCGAGGGACGCTACTGGCATGGCAACGAACCTTGCCATCAGGTGCCATATATGTTTGACTATGCAGGTCGTCCTGACCTGACACAGAAATGGGTGCGCCATATCATGCAGACGGAATACAACGATACCCCTGGTGGTCTGTCGGGCAATGATGATGCAGGACAGATGTCTGCTTGGTATGTGTTCTCGGCAATGGGTTTCTATCCTGTCTGTCCTGCCACCAAACAATATTTGCTGGGGTCACCGCTCTTCCGCCGGGTCACCATCAATCCCACCAAAGGCGTTCCTTTTGTCATCGATGCTCCAGGTGCAGACAATGCACATCCTTATGTCAAGAAGGCTACCCTCAATGGTCAACCTCTCATGGGTTGCACCATCTCACATGATGACATCACAAAAGGAGCCACGCTCAGGATGGAGATTGAAGATAAAATTAAAGATTAAAAATAAAAAATTAAAGATTATAGAGAAACACAATGAAAAAATACCTATCCCTCCTCATTTGCCTAATGGCCATCCTCACCGCCTCTGCCAATCCTGCTGATGACTTGTTGGAGCGTATTGATGCTGGGGCTTCCCGCAAGTTCAAAACCCAACTCGTCAAGACCGACCACGATTTCTTTGAACTTGACCAAAGTGGTTCGCGGGTGGTGGTCAGGGGCAACACATGGGTCAACATCGCCACGGGCATCAACTGGTATCTGAAATACCATGCCGGCATCCATCTCTCGTGGAACGGCATGAAAGCCAAGTTGCCAGCAAAACTGCCTGCTGTGACTCAGCGTGAGCGCCATGAGACAGACCTCACCATGCGCTATGATTTCAACTACTGCACGTTCTCCTATTCCATGGCCTTTTGGGACTGGGACAGGTGGCAGCAGGAAATCGACTGGATGGCGCTTCATGGCGTGAATATGCCTCTTGCCATTGTCGGTGAGGAATGTGTGTGGCGCAACATGCTCCTTCGGTTGGGCTATTCCGAGGAGGAGGTGGGACGCTTCATCGCTGGACCCGCCTTCCTCGCCTGGTGGGAGATGAACAATCTGGAGGGTTGGGGCGGACCGCTCCCGTTGTCATGGTATGCACGACAGGAGAAGTTGCAGCGTCAGATTCTCGCTCGCATGAAGCAGTTGGGCATGAAACCCGTGCTCCCTGGCTATTGCGGCATGGTGCCCCATGATGCCAAAGAAAAACTTGGTCTTGACGTGGCTGATGCGGGACTGTGGAATGGTTTTCAGCGGCCTGCCAACTTGTTGCCCACCGACCCGCGTTTTGGTGAGATAGCACGGCTTTATTATGAGGAACTGACACGTCTCTTTGGCAAGGCAGACTATTATTCCATGGACCCGTTCCATGAGAGCAATGACGACAGCCGCATTGACTATGCTGAGGCGGCGCGGGGACTGCTCAAGGCGATGAGGGAAGCCAACCCCAAAGCCACATGGGTGGTGCAGGGATGGACGGAAAACCCCCGTCCGCAGATGCTTGAGGCACTCCGTGAGGGTGATGTCATCGTTCTCGACCTGTTCAGTGAGTGCCGTCCCATGTGGGGCGCTCCATCGGTGTGGCACCGTGAGAAAGGCTATGAAGGTCACCAATGGCTCTTCTGCATGTTGGAGAATTTCGGTGGGAATGTAGGACTCCATGGCCGCATGGATCAACTCATCGACAATTTCTATATGACAAAAACCAATCCATTGGCTAAAAACATCAGGGGCATCGGCTTCACCATGGAGGGCTCGGAAAACAATCCGGTGATGTTTGAACTGATGAGTGAACTACCTTGGCGAAAGGATAAGTTTACCAAGGAGCAGTGGGTGGCCGACTATGTCAAGGCGCGCTATGGCTTCGATGACCCAGAGGTGCAGAAAGCGTGGCTGGTCTTGGCTCAGAGCATCTACAACTGTCCCCTGGGCAACAATCAGCAGGGTCCTCATGAGAGCATCTTCTGCGGACGGCCCACGCTCAACAACTTCCAGGCTTCGAGTTGGTCGAAGATGAAGAACTATTATGACCCGGAGGATACAAGATATGCGGCAAGCCTGATGGCTGGTGTAGCCAACAAATATAGGGGAATCAACAATTTCGAATACGATTTGGTGGATATCGTCCGACAGGCGGTGGCAGACCAGGCTCGCATACAATATCAGCGCACCATCGCTGATTACAAGGCTTTCTCAAGGTCGGCTTTCAAGGCTGATGCCACTCGTTTCCTGCAAATGCTCGATATGCAGGACAAGTTGCTCGGTTCGAGACGTGAGTTTAGGTTGGGAAGCCGACTTGAGGATGCTCGCAATTGCGGGACTACAGCAGCAGAAAAGGACCTCTATGAGTGGAACGCACGGGTGCAGGTCACGACATGGGGAAACCGTTATTGTGCCGACACGGGTGGGCTCCGCGACTATGCCCATAAGGAATGGCAGGGATTGTTGGCAGATTTCTATGCCATGCGATGGAAAGCATATTTTGATGCACTTGAGGCTCAGATGGAATCACTGACTAAACCCGACCCAGAACTCCTTGGGAGTGGTGCCAACAGCAGTAAAACGGCGGATGAACTGTTCCAAATGGCTCTGCCGCAAGAGGTGAAGTTGGACTACTATGCCTTGGAGGAACCTTGGACACTGAAACATAATACATACGTTTCCGAACCAGTGGGCGACCCTGTTGACTTGGCTGTCAGGGCTATGCAACTCATAGGGAAGTCTGTAAAACAATGAAAACAAAACAAGAAAAAATGGCTGAAAACAAACAACGACTTCTTTCCCTCGACATCCTTCGTGGCATCACGGTGGCGGGAATGATTTTGGTCAACAACGGATATGGCGAGTCTTTCGAGATGTTGCGACATGTTGAGTGGAACGGCATGACCCCCTGCGACCTTGTCTTTCCGTTCTTCCTCTTCATCATGGGTGTCTCCACTTATCTGTCGCTTTCAAAGAGTGGGTTCCGCCCATCAGCTCCTGTTGTCTGGAAGATTGTCCGGCGCAGTGTGCTCCTCTTCGTTATCGGATTGGCCATCAACTGGTTTGACCATGCCATTTGGGGCGACCCTCTCTGTTTCGGACATCTGCGCATCTGGGCGGTGCTTCAGCGCATCGCTCTCAGCTATGGCATCGTGTCGGTGTTTGTGCTGCTGGTCAACCATAAATGGATTGTGCCCACCATCATCGCACTGCTGGTCATTTACTCTGCCATCCTTATCTGGGGCAATGGGTATGCGGCAGACTCATCCAACATCCTGGCGCGTGTCGACCTCAGTTTGTTTGGCTACGACCACCTCTATCACAAGAGTCCTGTCGATCCCGAGGGATTGCTCGGCACCATATCATCGGTGGCGCATGTGCTCATCGGTTTCTATTGCGGCAAGCTCATCAAACAGCGTCAGTCTGTCAAAGACAAGGTGCTGGCGCTCTTCTTTCTTGGAGCCGTCCTCGCCTTGGGTGGATATCTCCTGTCCTATGGCCTGCCGCTCAACAAACGGATATGGAGTCCGAGTTATGTGATGGTGACCTGTGGCATGGCGGCATCGCTGCTGGCACTGCTGATGACCATCATCGACATCCGTGGGAAAAAGGGATGGACAACATTTTTTCAAGTCTTTGGCATCAACCCGCTCTTCCTCTATGTGGCGAGTGAGTTTTTTGCCATCTTCTTTGGTTGGCTGGGTTTCAGCAGTGCGGTCTTTGATGCCATCCATTCCGTCATCTCCCATCCCCAGACGGCATCATTGTGCTATGCTGTCAGTTTTGTCTTGTTCAACTTCCTTCTAGGCTATATCCTCTACCGCCGTCGCATCTATATCAAATTGTGACAACTATTTCTTGGTGCGGAAGGCGAGGAGAAGTGCACAGCCTGCAAGCAGTAAGAGGATGAGTTGATTAAAACCGTTTGGATGGTGCAATTTCACTTTGGAATGCTGTCGCTGTTCGGAGTGTGTCCTCAGCGTGTCTTTGTGGGTGTGCTGATATGCCGTGCTGTCACCATGATGGTGTGACTCATAGTGATGCACCACTTCCCGCTGGTGGATGATGTGCCCCATAGTATCTGTGATAAAGGTGAGAACCGCCTTCTCACGTACTGTGTCGCGCAGGGTCACTTGTTGAATGAGTGTCACGGTGTCGTGGCAGATAGTGATGATAGAGTCTTGCTGTATGTTTTCCGATGTGATGCTGCGGTGGTTGGCACATCCTGTTGTCATTGTTGTGGCAATGAGAATAAAAGCGGTCTGTACCAACCATCCGCTGTAATTTTTTGTTGCATGGTTTTTCATGGTCGTTTGGTGTTTGTGAAATTGGATGTTGTTGCAAAGGTAGTCCGTCAACATCTGATTGGCATGTCATTTTACCCATTGTTGAAACCTTGTGTGAACAACTAAAAAATACGCTCTCTTTTTCTTAATAATCCATAAAAACTAAAGGTTTTAGTTCTTGTCAACTAATTTTTTTAGTTACTTTGTGGTTGGATATGATACTGACGCATTTGATGGATGTGAACCTAAAAGGAAAAAACAATGAAAAAACTGACTCGTAAGGAAAAGGAAATCATGGAACTGTATTGGCAGCATGGTCCAATGTTCGTCAAGGAACTGTTGGAATACTACGATGAGCCACGCCCACATTTCAATACGCTATCCACTACGGTGCGTATTCTGGAGAAAAAGGGTATGCTCGGCCACAGGCAGTTTGGCACGTCCTATCAGTATTACCCTCTGGTAACGGAGAAAGAGTACGGACGTTCGAGTCTGGCTGGAGTCATCAAAAGTTATTTTGACGACTCGTACCTGGATGCCGTCAGCAGTTTTGTGAAAGAAGAGAAGATTTCCGTGGATGAGTTGAAAGAACTCATTGAGAGGATTGAAAGCGCTGATGAAAACAGCAAATAGGACTCCGACTTTTACTCGCTCTGAGTACCTATTATAATTAATTATCACGAAGAAATCCGTAAATCCGTAAATAGTATGATGGAGTTCCTAACCTACAACCTGAAGGTCGCCATGCTGATAGCGGTATTCTATATGTTCTACCGCTTGTTGCTGAGCCGCGAGACGTTTCATCGCGTGAACCGCATCGTGTTGCTCACTACAGCTGTTGCCTCGTTTGTGCTTCCGCTTTGCATCATCACGTTGCACAAAACGGTAGTCGTAAGCGAAGACGCAGGGTCGATAACGCTCGACTACCTTGGCCCCGTAGTGGCTGAGGTGGCGGAGCCCAACACACCCCTTTGGCAAACACTGGCTGTTGTTGTGTTCTTTGCAGGAATGGCTCTTGTGCTGGGTCACACCCTCTTGGCTCTTATGAAAGTTTGGCGGCTCATCAGCCGCAGCGAACGCCATCAGCAGCCAGATGGAACAACGGTCTGTGTTGCTGAAGGCGATGTTTCGCCCTTCAGTTGGATGAACTACATCGTACTCTCACGTAACGATTACGAGGCGCAAGACGCTTCTGTGCTCGCCCATGAACGAGGTCACATCCGCCAGCATCACTCGGTAGATGTACTCCTTGTTGACATACTCACCGCCCTGCAGTGGTTTAATCCTGCTATGTGGATGCTGCGCCAAGACCTGCGTGCCATCCATGAGTATGAAGCCGATGCGGCGGTACTCTCTCAAGGCATCAATA